>Ga0255152_1000124_pt1 | contig 34115 bp, 54 predicted proteins | sample Atl_Yuk_RepC_8h_FD_183624 | JGI IMG/M metagenome (GOLD analysis project Ga0255152, IMG submission 183624) | Freshwater microbial communities from Altamaha River, Georgia, United States - Atl_Yuk_RepC_8h | ecosystem: Environmental > Aquatic > Freshwater > River | place: USA: Georgia | collected...
ATCCGATGCTTCCCGTCCCATTCCCGTTTGCACTGCAACAGATAGTCCTTGACCGGGTTGACTGCTGACTCATGGACAACCTCGTCAATGGCGTCTGCCACCATGCCTTTGTTGACCCGCAGCAGCGCATGGCGGTTCAACCATGCTGTAGCTACAAGTATGTCCTTGTCTTGCAGTTCCCTTGGCTTGAAGTACTTCTTTGGTTCACGGCTGCCGGGTATCGGGTTGATCACCATCTTGCGCCCGTTGAACTCGTTGAACGCGATGACATTGCGCCACTCAGGATGGTCGCGCAGCACGTGGCACACGTTGTAATGGTTCAGGATCGTGTATCCCTTGGCATCACGGATCAGACCGTCTTCCCACGGTGCACCTTCAACTACGTCTTTAGTCGAACCGTCCTCCTCGGTTGACCAGACCTTGTCGGCATTCTTCTTGGCAGTCAGCAGCTGGACCTTCTTGGACAGGTCATCTGCTGCCAGATCATCATCTGGTTCATCATTGAACAGGTCATCCAGCGTACTCATTCATTCCACCATTCGTCTTGTTCTTTTGTTTCAGACTGTGGCTGCAACTTCCGCGACACCTGCGACACGGCCTCATCGGCTCGTCTTCCGGCATCCTCAATCGCCTGTTCTATGATTGCAGCCAGTTCACCCTTGGCAGCCTTGGCATAGGCCAGCAGACTACGGATGGCATGAGACAGGCCAGCCAGATCACGGCTCTGCGTGTAGCCTTGGGCAATTTCTGCATAGAGTCTCAGGCTTCCAAGATAGTCGTGCAGAGCCTCGTATGGATCAGCAGCTTTTGGAAGTTGTCGTGTTCCAGTGGTATATTGCTTAGGCTCGTCGGTCATTGGTCAGCCCCTTGGCACGTTGACGAGTAGGTTCCCCCGGACCTGCGAACCCGGCAGCATTATTCTCCCGTGCTGCCGGGTTCCTTCATTTAGAAGATGTCATCTTCTGTCATGCCTGCGGTAGTCGGCAGGCTGGAAGCAGCGAAATCCTCTGCTTCGATTTCACCCCACTCCACACCTGAAGCAGACAGCGGTTCACCGCGTTTGGTGATCCAGACACCATTCAAACCTGCTGCCACACCACGATTGCCAGCGGCATCATAAGCATAGAAGTTCAGTTCAGCGGCTCCGTAGTTGCCTGAAGTCAGATGCTCTTCGGTTGCCGGAATCTTTGCACGACCTGCAACAGCCTTCACAGGCTTCTTGTTGGACGCGCTGATGTACCAGCAGCCTTTGAACTCTTCTCCCTTCATGCGTTCGCCTGTCTCAGCGTCCATCTCGTCGCCATCACGCAATGGATTGCGCAATCCTTTTGGTGGCTTGCTATCCCACTTCTTTGTGATGGCTGCTTTCATGGATGCCTTGATCTTGCCGACCGTCAGTTCATCCGTCTTTGGAATGATGAGCGTCACGCTATACTTGGGTTCCGCCCCTTCTGCTGCCGCACGCGGCTCCAACAGATGAACATAGGAAAATCGTGCATGAGGAATAACCATACGAGTTGATGCGTTTTCCATTCGTTTACTCCGTTTTCAGCGTTTGCTGTCCCCCAGACAACTTGGAGAGGTTTAGAAGTCCTCTGCTTCAATGTCTTCCAACCTATCATTTTGATAGGTAGGCACAGACAATACCCTGATTGCTGGGTTCTCATCTTGATACGAAGGCCACTCATTCGTCTCCAGACATTTTTTGTAAATGCCTGCGATACGATCCATACGTCTGTGACCAATCATCAATGTATCGTGGTCCAGCGTGTATGCAGCCACAGCGTATGGTGGCTGTGTCTCAACTGCCACAAACACGAAACTGTGGACATCCTTGTCAACAAGCGCATCAAGATAGTGTGCTGCTTGCAGGTCATAGTTGAAACGCCTGATCTGGGCAGCAAATCCTTCAGGTGATGCGTCTAAGCAGGTCTTCAAATCAATGATGTGTTCACCTGTGAAAGCATCCACACCTGCCTTGCATGGAACAAGGCTGCTATACCCTTGCCACTGATGCGATGTTTCAGTTTCTGCACCCTGCATCATGTCTTTGATGAAGCTGTTGGACCAGAAAGCATCACGCACCCGCAGTGCACGTTCTTCATCTTCCTTACTGATAATAGGCAGACCAAGTGTTTCGAGTGTTGCCTTCTCTTCTTTGCCTTCCTTGGTTGCCCAGTTCAGCGTCTTCACTGCATAGAGTTGGCTGAGATCACGATGCGGTTCCAGCACCATTGCATGAACCACCGTGCCAAACACCATTGCAGGTGTTGCCTTCTTCGGATTGTCTTTCCAGTAACGGTAGTGTGCTGGTGACTTGAGCAGCAGCTTTGCACCGGAGGCAGACAGTGCCTCCACGTTGAAGTAATCATCTTGCATAGTAGGTTCCCCGGTTGATTATCGTGTTGCAGCCCAGAATGCCATCAATGCGGCATCTGCTCTTCCATCATCTTTCTTCCTGCTGAACTCAGCAGCGTATGCAGGAAACAGTTCAGCGGCCCTTGCTCTGTTACCGTCCTTTCCGCCTCTTGCATTCACATCCTTCTGCCATGTAGCAGGGCTGACATAGGTGACAGGTATTTGCAGTGCAGCAAGAATGCCTTCCAGCATCCCGCAACTGCGTCCGAATTGGTACATGGACGATACACCCTGTCCCGGCATTGCACCTGTCTTCTCCATCACCGCCATTGTAGGTTTGCGTGCTGATATGACAGATGCTGTCATCTGTGGGCTGATTTCCAGTTTTAACTTTTGCCCACGTTTGACCTGCACCGATGGTGTATCGACTACATCAAGCACACCTGCTTCGATGTCGAAGAAAGCAAGTGCACCTTTTGCGCCGGGATCAATGGCAAGAATCTTCATGCCTTTGGTCCAATCTTCATCTGCAACCCAAGCGCATCCAGATACTTGAACAGAGTCGGCACGTTTCCGACTTTATTCTGGGCGATTGAGACAGCATAGGTGGCAAAGGAAACATCTGCTTCTGCTGCAAGCTGCCGCTTCGACATACCATGATGTTCCCGTGCTGCCTCAAGCAGCCGTGCTAACTCTGCTGGATTCCTGATTTTGACTTCCTTGCTCATGGATACCTCCAACAGACACACTGAATGCTACTGACTAATTATTCAATCAGTGCTTTCCTTATCCACGAAAAGGCTGCTGAAATCCTTCTTTGCTTCACGCGGATTGCGTGTACGCGGTTGCTGCTGCTGGACCATCTCCTGCCATTCACCGCACCAGTATGATCGTGCCACACGGATTGGTGACGGATTACGCTGGCAACTCAGTGAACCGCCATCTTTGCCAACAGTGAATCGGCAGTTAACACAATTCTTATCGTTCATCGCGTGTATCCTTTACGAAGTCGTTATCTTCTCGCAGTGCTTCCAATGCCCACCATGAACACAGGTCTTCGTCTTCACGGTCTACATTTTCGATTGACTTCAATGCACCGCGTAGATTTTCGATGCGGAATGTCAGCCGTTCAACCTGCTCCTGAAGCATATCGTTTTTGCGTGCCAACTCTGCGCACTTGATCATCAGCTTTGCTGCTTCCTGCTGGAAGTCTGCTGTTTCCTTGTCGTATGAGGCCATGTGCCAGTTCCTTGTAGCTTTTAGGATGCACGCCATCCTTGGTTTTGTAGTCCATCAGGTCAACCAGACCATCACCCCATTCAGCCGCAACCCTGCGCACCTGCTCACGCGCTGCTGCGTGATATGGGATCACCCAGATGACCTTGTTTGCTTCCACCTGCCTGCGAACAGTGCGCAAGTTTCGCATGAGCGACTTCTCCAGCAGTCGATCACCGACATCATTGCTACCAAGGCTGATGATCACAGTCTTTGCTGTGACTTGCCTGATCAGTGCCACCTGATGATGTGCACTGCGTCCAACCTGTGCTTGCAGGATGCAGGGTGTATGCTGCTTTAGACCAACAGCAATGCTGTCTCCTAATAAAACGCATTCAAGCATCCTGATTCCCCATTCCCATGCGGATAAATGATGCAACTGACATTGCACGATTTGCTACAGGTTTGCCGTCTTCACCATCGACCACATCTGCCTCGTCATCGAGATAAATGAGCGCCACTGATAACACTTCCTCAAGATACTCAATGCGATCTTTTGCTTGTGCAATCAGGCATTCTGGATGCGTTGGATCAAACGTTCGACCTGCTGCCCAAGGACGGCAATCAAGGTAGTCTTGCAGCCGCTTCACAAGATCATCAGCCATAATTACCCCCGTACGGTCGTGCGACACGAAACAATGACCAAGGACTAGTAGCCATCCAAATCCTGCCAAACATGTCCTCGTAATAGTAAACTGGATTACCAGAAATATGATCCATGAACCGATACTCTAGTCGCTTCATTGGTCTGCCTCCGGTAACATAGGCAAACAGCCGCTTCACAAGATCATCAATCACAGCCCTTCTCCCTCTTCGCAATCAATCTCAACCTTCACGCAGGCAAGCCGACCTACCCCAGCGCCATCAGCTTTTTCTTTACACGCCCACCCAACCACACTTCTTTCATACACATTCAGCCACACCGTGCGCTTGATGCGGGGCTTCACTTCAATGAGGTCGGTTTCAAACTCTTTTGAAGCGGTTAACACTAATCCTTCTTTCGTCCACGCAGAACGAACCCAGCCCTCATCGTTTTTGATAGCGCCGTGAACAGGATATGGTTCAGCTCCATCCATCGCATAGATGCGAACATCACGGCCATCGCGGGTGCGGTATTGTTTGTCTTTGCTGATCATAGTCATCTCCTCATAACCATAGCTACATATTGCCGCTTGTATTGCTCAGCACGACGATGCAGTTTAACCTTCCACCCCATCACACCTGCAACATGGCACGCGCTCATCTCGCTATCATTGGTAACACCACTGTCGATGCAGGCTTTCATGTGTGCGATACCAGCAGCCACTGAATACTCGTCATCGCGTGTCAGCCGTGCGATGTCGTGGAATCCAAGTGCACGCGCAGATGTTGGAAGAACCTGCATCACACCACGCGCCTGCTGCCGTCCTTTGCCTGTATTCACGGCAGGCCCGACAGCGCGTGTGTTAAAGCGGCTTTCAGTGTTTGCGATCTTCACCGCAACATTCACCCACTTTGCACCCAACTCCTGCCGTGCCTGCCGCTCGACAACCTTCTTCACCCGTTCTTTGTCGGCACTGAGATTGGAAGTCGCAGTCATTGTGACTGATCCGTTCCATCGTTCCCATTCCTTCGTCCAATAGGCTGCATTGCTATCATCCTGATAAGCGAAGGCTGGTGATGCAGCGGCGACAAAGATTGATGCGTAGATTGCCTGTTTCATAATTGCTCCTGTTATTCCTGCTTTTTCGCATAGTCTCCAAGTGGAGTGCCTTCGAGCATACCCAGCGCAGACTTATAGGTGTCCAGCAGAGCCTCTTCTTCAGCGATAGTCGCAGCGTCCTTTTTGCGCAGAGCAATGACTTTCTTGATGATCTTTGGATCATAGCCACTGCTCTTAGCTTCAGTGTAGATGTCCTTCACATCAGCAGCAAGGACAGCACGTTCATCTTCCAAACGTTCGATCCTGTTGACAATTTCAGCCAGCTTGTTGTTCGTCATGGTTCAGTCCCCCAGTCGCTTTTTTTGCCACTGCTTCTTCCAATTCGATCATCTCAAGTTCACGGTGCACAAGTGCTGCATATCCTTGAATGTCGTGCCAGTGATCTTTGAAGTCTGGATTACCAACAAGGATACGTCCAATTTTGTCAGCGATTGCATCAAGTGACTGTGCTTGGAAAAACTCAAGATATTTCCACGCTGGCATTTCGTGCATCACGTTCTTCAACTGTTGCGTACACGCTGCTTGGTTGCGATAGAACCCGTGTGTCTTCTCGCGTTCTGATAATGTATCGTTGATAGTCATCACCCTTTTCCCTTCTCCACTTGGTCACACCGTAGATCACGGTTGAATGGTCACGTTCACACAGTCTTCCGATTTCTGCGTATCCATAACCGTTTACAAAAAGTGCGTAGTAGCACTCGTACCTGATCCAATGCCATGACTTCTCACGGCTAGTGTTCAGGATCATCTTCCACGGAACATTCTCGCGGAATAGAATGGGTGCAACGATAATTGCCACCCGTGTTCTCTTGATGCCACGCAGCAGCGGATGATCTGGAACACCATAAACATCCAACTTTGATGGCAGTTTAATCTCAGGCTTCGGTGGCTCAGGCTCTGGTTCAGGTGCTTTTGGAATAACAACTGGTGCAGGCTTCTTTGGTGCATTCCATAGCCGTTCTCTGATCCGCGCATAATTGTCTATGAAGTCTAGTGATACATCCCGATCAGCCATTTCCGTGCCTCACTCAATGTGTAGCAATACTGAAGTTGTCCATGCACAGAGACTGCACGCCACTTGTGCGCAGTCTTCTTGCCTGTGATTGGTGCAACGTAACCAGCCACCTTGTCGAAGTAGAACAGGGTATATGTCTGGTCGTCGTTGCGCTGCATATTTATTGGGTTGACTAGCTGGTTCATTGCATCACCACAGCAAGGAAGCTGATGGCAAGGATGATGCCGAACATCAGTGAACCAGCGGTTAAGACGAGAATGTTTGTGATCAGTTCTGCGTTGGTCATGTTTGTCTCCCCGGTAGTGGTGGGGAGCCGAAGCTCCCCGGTTGTGTTAGATGGCAGTTGCCCAGAACTGCATCTGCTTAACGTCATACCCGAAGGCTGCGGCATCGCGTTTTGCGCGTTCAATGCCAGAAGCTGCATCGCGAGTCCAAGTGAAAGCCTTAACAGCTTCACCACCGTTAACCGCGAACCAGATTTCGAAAGAAGCAACCATCGGAACCCCCGAAGCAGTGGAGTGGGCCAATCCCGTCCTCCATGTAAAAAACATTAAACGACAAAATAATTTGTTGCAAGCAGAAAAAAGCAACCCTGTGAAGATTTATCCACAGGGCTGCTAAATATAGTTAACAATGTGTTAATGGCTGTTACTGACCAATGCTACCCAATGCACCACCGAGCAGACCCTTCTGGATGACACCCGGCATCTGCGGCTGCGTCTGAACCTGCTGCAACCGCTTCAATGCTTCTTCAATGTCGCTCTGCTTCGTGGACAACAGCAGTTTGCCCAGCAGTTCATTTGTCTGTGCCTGTTTTGCCTGCGTCATCCCGGTGGAGATGCGTTCACCGATACCTTTGGCAGCACGCGCCATCAGGCCCATCGTAGGGCCGCCTGTAGCCAGTTCCCCGGCAATGCCTGCCATCGGACTGATCTGCTCCAAGAAGCCTGCTGTTTCAGCCTGCAACGGCTGTGTACGGCTGCCCTTGGTTCCAGCGCGAGTCAGCATCATCCGTGATTCACGGGCGATGTTATCCATCAGGCTTTCTGTAATAACCTTCGCCTGTGCGGGATCATTGGTCACAGCCTTGATAGCTGCTTCAATCTGGTTCTGCGCCTTGCCGCTCTTGAATGCCTGTGTGACATCGCGACCCGGCAGCTTGCCAAGGATCACATCATTGACGGCATCAAAGACACCAACCAGATAGGCTTCCTTGTCAGCCTGCGACATTTTATCAATCGCACGGGTTGTCAGTTCAGCACGCTGCTTCAGGAAGTTTCGGCCCTGATCCATTGCACGTTCAGCAGACTGACTGCCTGCCCAAATCTGACGAGCAGCCTTGTATTCCTGCGAACCTGCTTCAGCTGCATTAACAATGTCATCGCGCAAACCAGCCAGCTTGTTACCAAGATTACCCTTGCCACCACGATACGCGGCAGACGCGGCGTCATCCAAAGCACGCTGGATGGCATCGACTTCTGCATAGGTGTAGTTGCGCACCACCTGCGCACCGTTGTCACCGATTTCAACGATAGCCTTTGGAGCCATCTGACCGATGCCAGCAGCCTGTTCAATCTCACCGAAGACAGACTTCGGCACACGTTTCAGCAGATCATCCATTGTTTCAGTGCGTGCACTGAGTGGATCAGCGGCCTTGTAGAGAGGACGTGCCTGCTGCTCACGAACAGCCTTCAGGTCATCAAGTGCAGAAAACAGGTTCTTCTGCTGACCAATTGCCTGCTGGAAACCCTGCTCCACACGCTGACCTTGAGACAGTGCACGCTGCTCCAGTCCCTCAGCCATTCCACGGCTGCCGGGTGCAGTCGCCAACCGCTCTGTTTCGCGCACAACTGGGCTTGTCGGAGGCAGCATTTCAGCCAGCACTTCCGGCTTCACACCACGCGCCTGCTGCTGCTGATACTGGGCAAGCAATGCTTCAGGTGTTGTGTTTGCTTCCTTCATCACACCCTGCAAACGTGCCGCAGCCATTTGCTCAGGTGTACGGCTGACAGCACGGAATGCAGCACCAGCCAGCGGCAATGCACCACCGACAGCAGCACCAAGACCGCCACCCATCAATGCACCTTCAGCAGCCTTATCCAGACGATCTGCGGCTGAACCTTCACCCTTCAGATAGCCTTCAACACCACCTTGGATGACACCACCGAGTGCACCCTGACCAGCCATCAGACCGATACGTGCAGGCAATGTTGTCGCCATTGCAGGAGCAGCAGCGCCACCAGTCAGTGCCGTTATACCGACAGCCGGAGCAAATGAGCCGACTACTTCAGCAGCAGTCATTGATGTAGGACGTTCAGCCTTGGCAATCGAGAGTTCACCGCGAACACGCGCCAACTCTTCATCATAGTTTGTGCCGTACAGCTTGGAGCGTGCAAAGGCTTCTGCCTCGTCACCTGCACCAAGCATGACGCCCTGACCAATGCCCTGACGCAACAGCACATCACGCACAAACTGCGATTGTGATGGCAGACCATACTGCTGACGAAGACCAGCCATGATTGCCTGTTGGTCACGCGCCTGTGCAGCACCAGCCGGAAGGTTCAGACCACGGAGTTTTTCAAACGGATCATCTGCCATGTTTCACCTTATTGACCGAAGCCAAGTGGAAGAAGTTGTTTGTTGCCAAGTGTGCTTAGGCTTCCACCAAGAGGCTTAATCATGGGAGGTGGCATTGGTGGACCCATTAGAGATGTACCTGTTCCAGATGGAGCAGGTGGAGCAGGAGGCTGACCGAGTTCTTCAAGTCGCTTTTTAACAGCAGCCATCTGGTTAGCATTCAACACTCGCTTATTCAGCAAGTTCAGATCATCAAGTGAAGCATTGCCAATCTGATCAACGCTGATTGACTTGGAAATACGATCACGCTGGTTCAGCGCATCCATCTGTTGCTTCAGATCATCATCACGAAGATCAACAACAACACGATCAGGTGTCAGACCATACTTCTCTGCAAGAGTTGTATTCTGTGCAATGCGGCGTTCATATTCTGCATAGTTTTCGCGGAAACGTGTACGCGCTGCTTCGATAACATCAGCACGCTGCTTTTCAGTCAGCTTCTGACCTGTCATCAGATTATTGGTGATCTTCTCAAGAAGTCCCGGAACCTGACCTTGTGCACTTGTAATCTGACCAGCTTCGTTAACCGACACAACAGAGCCGGGATCGAAGATTTTGTACAGTGATGTGACAAGAGCAACATCAGATGTACCAGTCTGGTTCTTAGCAAGTTCTTCCATCGACTTGTAAGCATTCTGCAAAGTCGGAAAGTCCTTCGTTGCAGCATCAAAAGATGAACGCAGTTTACCTTCTTGATCGAATCGGCGTTTGCCTTCTTCACCAAGCTGTTCACGTTCTTCCTTAAGTAGCTTTGAATACTCTTCTTGGAACTTTCCAGCACCGATTGCAGCCTGCAAACGCTGACGCACTTCAGCCTGCGGAATTTGAGTAAACTGATTAAACAGTGCAGCACCTTGCTTTGCAGCAGGAGTTGCAGGAGCAGCAGGTGGATTGAACAGTGACGGTGGTGCAGCAGGAACTTCTGCGGCAGGTGTTTCAGCTGGAGGTGTAACAGGAGCAGCAGACGGCTGTGCTGATGTCGGAGCAGCAGCAGGTTGCGCAGGCTGCACGACACCACCGGGTGTCACAGCAGGAGCAGCAGCAGGTGCAGCAGGCTGAACTGTTGGAGCAGGTGTCACCAGCATTGGAGTTGGTGCAGGTGCAACTGGTGCAGGTGCAGCACCCGGTGCACCACCATAGATGCGGCGCAGTGTGTTGATCTGTGAATCAATCTGAGATGTATCACCACCGATTGCTGCAAGTTGCTGCTTCTGAGTTTCAAGCTGCGTGATTGCCTTCTCACGGTTAGCAAGAATATCGGCATATTGTGCTTCTTGAATCTGACGAGCAAGTGGGTTCACATATTGCGATGTTGCACGCTGCTGCACGATGTTCTGCACCTGTGCGGCAGACACACCCGGTGGCAAGTCAAAACCGTAAGCCTGCTTGAATGCAGCAGGGTCTTTCATCAGCGCATTGATCTGACCAAGTGATTGCTGGTTCTGCATCCGTTCAGCAAGCTGTGATTGAAGCATACGTGTTTGCAGATTACCCATTGCTTCACGCTGCACATTGCCGGGAATAGCACCCAACTGAGACAGATACTGTGCACGCTGTGCAGGCATCTGCTTTTGACCAGCTGCAAGCAGCGTTGAACCAAGCTGACCAAGCAGACTGTATGTCATGCGGCGCTGGTCTTCAGGCGACATCATGGAAAGCAAGTCAGTTGCCTGCTGCTGCGGCTGCAAACCAGCAGTTTGCTGTGTCGCATCAGTCTGTGCCTGACCACCGCCACCCAGCAACCCACCAAAGAAGTTGCCGATGCCACCAGTGATGTCTTCAAGAAGTGCCATGTTCTTTGTCCTTATCGGCCCAAAAGACCGCCAAAGTTGATAGGTGTTTGAGTGATGGTTCCAGTTGTGTCACCAAACTTCAAACGACCATACTGTGTAGGGAGCTGATTTGTTGTTACCTGCATTTCAGCAGGGTTGAACGGTGGTGCTTGTGTTCCAAGCATTGCCTGATTCATCAAAGCAGTCTGAAACGCAGACTGGATGGCAGGATGAATCTGCATGATAGGAGCAGCCAGTGTTGGCTGAACAGGTGGTGTTGGCACAACAGGGATCATTGGCTGTTCTGGCATGATCCCATAATTTGCGGAATCAACGCGTCCACCTGTCAAAGATTGCAGGTAAAGTGCACCAAGCTGTTCTTCAAGACTTGCCATGTCATCACCCCAAAAGACCTGAGAAGATAATATCACGCCATTGACCGCGTTGCACGGGTGCGGGTGCGCCCGGTTGCCATGACGGCTTTTCTGCACCTGCTGCCATCAAACCAAGTCCAACATTGGCAAGTCCAGCAAGGCTGCCTGCTGTCGATAGAGCAGATGGTGTAGGGTTGAACAATGATTGTGTTGTCGGCTGCATTGCAGCAGCAGGTGGCATTTGCAACCCAGCACCCACATTAAGACCAGCCATTTGCGGCATTGTTGGCTGACCAACGGAGGCAGGAAGTGTCACACTTTCAGCCATACCCGGTGTCAAAGATGGAAACTGTGTTGGCTGTGGAGCGGCAACAGGAGCCATTGAGGCAACTTGTGTTGGCTGGACAGCATTGGCAGCAGGAGTTGACCAAGGTGTACCAAGCAGACCGCCTGTCATGCCACCAAGGACATCCTGCCCAAATCGTGACCATGTACCAGCCGGAGCAAGTTGAGCAGTTGATGCAGGAGCAAGATAGCCTTTTACATCTGCCATCTGGGTTGCAGGTGCTTGTGGCTGCTGTGGCTGTTGTTGTTGCGGCATCTGGGGCTGCGGAAGACCCATGATATTTTGAGCAATGGTTGAAGAACCAATGCCAGTTTGTGCCAGCAACTGACCTTGAGGTGTAAAAATCTGCGTGCCATCAGCAGCAGGCTTATATCCAAGACCCATACCGATACGAACAGCATTGCTATCTCCAATAGGAATAGCACCGGGATACTGTTGAATAAGTTGTCGCACTGACTGTTGTGTCAAATGCAATGGGTCTTTTGCTTCGTATGTACCAGTTGCGATAGTTGCACCTGCATCTGTTGCAGCAGTTCTAACTGCTTCACTTACAGGTCTAAACTTATCATTATTCGCATTAGGTGGGACAATTATAGGATTTAGGCCTCTTGATTTAGCTGCTTCAATAGCCTTCATAGTTGCTTCAGCAGCAGCTTGAGGATTGGCATAATCGTTTGTTCCAAGAGCAATCAAAGCATTCTTTGGCTGCTGTTGTGCTGTTTCAGTTTGACCGCCTAACAGGCCAATAGAATTGGCAAAGTTTGCACCTTTTTTGGTTATTGCTTCAACGCCCCCTTGGTCACGCACAGCATACCAAGGGCTTGTTCCTTTATTTTTCATCATCTCAAGCGAAAAATCGACCTGCTGCATCCAGTTTTCACGGGATGGAGCCTGTCCATATTTTTGCTGAAACTCATAGGCCATTCCACCGGGTGCAATTTTATTCGGATCAGACGAACCAGAATAAAGTTGGAACGGACCAAACGAATAACCGCGTGCATCACGGTTCCCGAATGTGGGGCTTCCAAGTGTATTTGGATTTAGACCTTCATAACGAGCAATGCCGACAGCAAGATTTGGATCAATGCCGTAGAGTGGCGCTCTTCTGTAGATGTATTCCGCAATAGTGTTTACATCAGCCATAGCTCACCCACTGCTTTCCAACTGCCTCGTCGATGATGTTTAACCTACGCAGCACCTCTGCTTTTTTGAACGGAGACAGATTCTTAATCCGCTGTTCATTGTCAGAAAGATATGCAGTGCAGTCCCAGCAGTCTCTTCCTGTTTTTTCACCTTCTTTGTATCCCGGTGGCAGCACAGCGCCGACTTCATCAAGATACTTGAAAACCTGTTCTTCGGTCCAATCTTGGATTGGCATTATAAACTCAATGCCATCCACCTTTGTACCATTTCGCGCAGTTGACTTTTTTGCGTCAGAATTACGCTGACCTTTGATCACCTTTGTAACACCTAAATCCTTCACCCCATAGTGCAAAGGTATCCAGATGTTAGTTGAGCAGCACGACACATAAGGCTGCATCAATGGTCCAGTTTCTCCGCTGATATGTCTGCCAACCATTGTGTTATTGACTGGCAACACATCAACAGGCCAACCGAAATTCTGTATGTTCTCAGGCTGATTAGAATTAAGTTCCACAAAGTGTGGCAACTTTTTCTTCCATTCAGCCATATACGCGACCATTTCAGGATACGCTGCACCAGTGTTTAGCCATACAACATACATCTGATCCCATTTGTCTTTGTTCAAATACAAACAAGCCAGACTGTCTTTGCCACCACTAAACAGTAACGCAGTGTCGATCATAGTGATGCAATCGTACCAATGAGAGACGCGGCAGACGCGGCTGCACCCAAACCAGTCAGCAATGGATTGCTGGAAGGACCGGGACCAGTCTGCGTATTTGTCTGTCCATACGGTGTAGCACCGAGTGCTTGGACAGGAATCTGCAACTGCTGCAATGGGAATTGCTGGGCTTCACGATAAGCCTGCTGCATTGCATCAAGTTCAGCCTGCTGCTGCTGTTGCAAAGCAGACTGGGCAGCAAGAGCAGATGATGCACCAGTGAGATAAGCCTGTTGACCTGCACCAGCAAGACCGCCGAGTGCCTGTGCACCTTGAAGACCAATGCCAGCCTGCTGCAATCCAGCAGCCTGATTAAGCTGCTGTGCAGCCATCTGACGGGCAATATCAGATTGTGCTGCCTGCTGCGCCTGCTGGAAGTTCTGCGAATACAACTGTGCAGCAAGGTTTGCAGCCTGCTGCTGGGCAGCCGCGTTTACAACACCTTCCTGAATGCCTTGGCGTGATCCACCAAATGCACGGGCACGAATAGCTGCATCAGACGCAGCATTCAGGTTTTGCATCCGCTGTTGGTTCAATGTGTCCAGAGATGATTGCAGGACAGACTGAGTAAATGGGTTCATATATGGAGCAAGATCAGTCGTTGAAAGCTGACCTGCCTGCACTTGCTGCGGCTGGTACTGACCAGACTGTGCAGCCATTTGTTGCGCATAAGCATAAGCAGGCTGTGCCATGCCATAGCTAGATGCAATGTCCCCGATGGTCTGAAGTTGACCGCTGCTAATATCTGCAACACGCTGACCTGTATATGGTCCCATCATGTTTTCAGATACCTGATAGGCAGCAGCAAGGTTCTTCTTACCTGCTTCCTGCACCCATTCAGGCAGTTCTGTCTTATTCACGACCTGTTGTTGACCACCGCCGCCACCTTTGCCCATTTTAATCCTCCAATGGTAGTGCCATAGACACCGACCTGTTGGTCCATCCATATTTCGGCAGAATCTTCTGCCATCCCCAGCGTCCGTTCATGGTCATAAAAGAGCAACCATGCTCTTTAGCAAATGCGATGACCTGCGGGTGCATACTCATCGCCTCTTCCATGTCACCGAACACCAAAAAACAGTTCAGCCATTTCTTCTGTGGTCCAACTAATATCTCTGTAATCACACCAGAGTTATCCGTGAACCATCCCTGATACTTACCAGACTGCAAACCAAGATAGATGTCACCGACTGAATGCGTACCGCCACCCAATCTAAGTGCTTTCTCCATTTTAGTAAGGAGGTGCGCCTGTTTGTCCAAGTGGAACCGCCGTTGTAGTTAGTGTACCTGTATTGCTTACAGTTACCTTCCAGACTGATCCGTCAGATGCTTGTAGCAAGATGCTTTCAACAGCCTCAAACTTAGTCACAGACTGATTTACTGCCTGAGAAAAAGTCGCAAAGGCTCTGTTGAAGTAACCATTATCATAGGACGCTGGTACAGGTGGAAATGTAATGTTCATCGTCCACCACTCCCCATAAACTCAATCCGCATTTCACCAATGCTCCAAGGAGCATCTTGTGTTGCTGTGATCTTCATGCGGAAATCACGCCCAGTAACCCGCATATCAGTATAACCACTAGAACGCGGAGTATAAGGACCAGATGTTGTTTCAGCACCTTCTGGTGTGAAGCTGGAATAGACAGTGATTGTAGTGCTGTCATAGCCATACCCACTATCAGTGATAGCCTGACGAAGATGACTGACCAGATTGCCATTTTGAATGTTAATGGATGATGTCTCAACCCATCGTTGACCTTCAAGTGAAGCACCTGCCGCTGTCCATCCGTTTTCTTGGAAGAAAATATCATTATTAGAGTCAGCAGCTATCGGATAAGGAAAGATACTTGCTCCAAATGCAGCAGTTCTGTCCATTGTTCCAATAGTCCACCAGTCTTCAGCATAGTTATAAACTACATACTGATCTGGTGTTGTTGATCCTGTTGATGGATACCAAAACCATGCTTCAGGAAAGACATTGTTTTCAGCACCATGCGTATAGAGCGCGCCACTGTCAGTGTCGATGTTCTCAAAAACATAAGAGCCAACATCGCAGCGAAGCGGCCTGACAGTACCGCCATCATAAATCCAGAAGGATTCTTTGCCCATCCAAATGCAACGACCAGCAGTCGTAGCAAATGCGCGTGGAGCAATGATCCCGCATCCAAAACCAATACGGTTGATGCTGTAGATATATGGAAGACCAATATACTGCATCAGCCATACTTCGTCTTGCGTCCAAATCAGCGTGCCTTCACGCACTGCTGCGCACATGATGATCTTACTTGCGGTATCAAGATCAAGATAGCCAGCCGTATTTGTTGTACTGGCAAAATCCCAATCTGTGTAATCTTCGCGTGAAGACCACGCAACACGACGAGCATTACCACCAGCACCAATCAAAACAGCATGGCGTTCCTGAGTGACGATAACACCACGGTTATTTGTCGGTGGAAGATCAGCAGTTGGATATGACGCAGTTCCACCTGTTCCAGTCGTATTTGTACCAGAGTTAGCATAGGTAAATGTGGTGAGACTTGGAACAGATGTGATTGTGTATGTTCCGTTCAAAGATGAAACAGAATTTCCACTAATCACAACGGTATTACCATTGGTGAACCCGTGATTATATGTAGTTGTTACTGTTGCCACGTTTGAAACGCGAGCAATAGATGTAATTGGTTCAATACCAACTACAGTGATCTTTCCTTCACCTTCTTGCCAGTGAAGCAATCGACCATCGCTAGATGCAACAGCAAGAAGTTCGCCACCCCAGTTATCAAACGTCCATGAGAACGGTGGGATAAATGAAGCAGATTCAGGACGCGGATAAGTTAAATCTGTGTCATCACCATACAGCAGTTCGCCATAGTCATAAGCACCATAGCCACCAACTGACGTATCTTCAGCACCAACAAAACCATCAGGTGTAATGTCATCGTATGTCGCACCTTCAAGCGAATACAATTTATCATCACAACCAAAAACAGTGAGAGATGATCCAATTGTGCTGGACCAGCTAAAAATGGTGCGAACAGTGCTTGCAAGCGGTGTTTCACTGATACGCTGCCACCCACCAATAGGAAGCAATTTACCAGCACGCCAGCGGATCAAATTTGCATCCCAATAGCGACCTTTGACCTGAAGCGGCGTTGCCGTCTTCAAGACACCGGGTGGAATGTTAATTGGAGCCAGTGGCATAGTTATCCCTCAGAAGTCCATTATTTATACCACGAAACAGGCTTCAGGCCATGCCCTTTGCCTTCTCTTCGACTTCAGCAACACGACGAGTCCAACCCTTTCCAAAGGTATCAAAGGTGGGCAAGCCTTTTAAGAAGTCCATCCGCATCCCACAAAGAGCATCAATCACCTCATCAGCAGGTGCTTCGTTAATAGCAGCCAGTGTTTTTGGCCCAATGATGCCATCTGCCGGAACACCTACGATCTGCTGTAGGTATTTAGCTGCACGGGCTGGTCCAGAGTTAACTGCCAGATCATAGGCTGCATAATCAACTCCAAACGGAAGTTCATCTCCACGTATTTTGTCCCAGTAACGAGCCTTATAGAACGGCTGAACCATCTCAGGTGTCAGACTGCGCATTTCTGCCTCATCAGCCTGCTGACCTGTGTATTCTTCCCATGCTCTCTTTGTGACACCGAGATTGGTCATACCACCGGGATCACGCGGATGGTTTACAAATCCACCTTCATGCTTCAAGACCATCCTAAAGCAGTCTTCCCAGTTGCTCTTCATTTTCCATCTCCCTTGCCGATCAAGGCATTCTTTTCCTTCGATCCAGCCGATGAACCATAGTAGAAGTTGATTACCCCAGTCCATGCCGTACCAAGTGCACCAAGCATCATAAGCAGTGCTTCAGTGCCATTCTGCGGCATACCATGAAGAAGCATCCAAGTCAGGATGCCGAAGAATCCAACGGTGATCAGGAGTGCAAGCATACGTGGAACCCAGTCTTGGGTTGATACCTGCATCTTACGGGCGCTGTCACGATCAGCAGCAGCAATGCGCTCAAGATCAATGTCCAGTTCCTTCATGCGAACCTTGAAATCAGCGTCAATCTGCTTCACAGCTGCAAGCTGTTCTGGCGTTGCCTTTTCCAAGGCAGCCTTTACATCGTCTTCATTGCCTTCTTCATGCCCAAGGAGAGCCGAAGACAATGTTTTGACAGCAACACCTGCCAATGGTCCACCCAAGGCTGTTGCCAGCGTAGGAGCAACTGTCTGGAGCAATGGTCCAAATGTTTTCAATAGGTCCATGCTGTCCCCCTATATAGCCAGAAACACCAGAAAAACACCGATGATGATGCAGATAACAATACCACCAATGGTACAGATTATCATCACCTCACGCTGAAACTCTTCCGCTTCCTTGGCTGCTCTTTCACGCGCTGCCTTCTGATCCTTTTGGATGCGCGTGAGTTCACGTTCAACTTCCTGCCACCCCGCAATTCCATACGTGGCGACAAACTCATTTTTGACCTGCGCAAACCATTCTTCTGCCTGTTTACGTTTAACAACGATGTCCATTGCCATTTCTTCGGCAGACACCTTGCTAAACATTTTAGGCTTAGGAGGATTAGACGATAGTTTAGTGAGACTGGTAACTGATCCGTAAAGTTTGGCGATGTCACCCGCCATACCCTGTATTTCTTTACCGACCTTGATGCCTGTCTTAATAGCTTCATAAGCAGTCTTTGCTGCACCAAATATAAGAGCAATAGATGCGGGGTCCATGTTTGTTCACCTCGTCATCTCCCTCTTTTTGTGAAACTATCAAGGTTTGTCTGCCTTGCTTTCCAGTTTGTCGTAGATGCGCTGGAACATATATTCGATATGCTCCATGCGCTTATCTAAATCGACTTTCTGGACATATTCTTTTGGAAGACCAACTTCCAACTCATGCAGGTCTTTGCGCAGTTCTTTGACTGCACCCCACATCTCACGACCTAGCCAGCCAGCTACACCAAATGCAGCCGCAACCGACATATTGATGATCGACTGCATTTCCATAATTCATCATTCCGGCTGCGGAGGAATAGGAGCAGGAATAACGGAAAAAGAACCGTTATCGCTATAGTAATAAGCCTCTGCCGTTACATAGTCTGGACATGGCGTCCAAAACAAAGGTGCAGCCACTTCAAAAGTTGAAGTGGATACTTCTGCAATACGTTTACCGACATTGCCATATCCGTAAACGTAAACATTTTCGTTTGGAGAGATCAGAGCCTGTTTCATCTATCAATACTCCACAACGACAACACCAGCCGCACCTGATGCGCCTGAACCGCCGCCGCCGCCATAAAGTCCACCATTGCCGCCACCGCCATCAACATATCCGGCGCCGCCGCCACCCATAAACGATGAACCACCACCGCCATAATAGCCACGGCTGCCAACCAAAGCACCACCATTGCCACCTTGACCAGTCATATTTAGATCACCGCTAGAACCAGAACCACCGGGACCACCATTAGCGCCTGTAGTTGTGCTTCCACCAGTTGCAGAGCAATACGCGCCAAATGATGAAGTGCCACCATTAGAGCCAGCAGAACCACCGCTGCCTACTGTGACAGATACTGTTCCTGCTGGAGTAAGACCAGAGATGATCTTGATGGCTGTTCCGCCACCGCCGCCTGCACCAGCATTGCCGCTACCACTGCTTCCTCCTGCACCACCGCCAACTACAGTAACTTTTACTTTAGTTACGCCTGATGGAACGGTAAACGTGCCGTTAGATGTGAAAACCTGCATATTTGAGAACGATGACAGTGCAGATGAAACCCATGTAGTTCCATCAGATGTCAAAACATTTCCAGATGAACCGGGCGCAACTGTTTGAACAGCAGAAGTGCCATTTCCAAGAATGACATTGTTGGCTGTAATCGTAGCAACACCAGTACCGCCATTAGCAACAGGAAGTGTTCCTGTGACAGCGCTTGTCATCGAAATGTTTGTTATTGTGTTGTTTGATCCATTGATCGTTTTATTTGTCAAAGTGTCTGTTGTAGCACGACCAACCAGTGTATCAGTGCTTGTTGGAAGCGTTACAGTTCCAGTATTGCTGATTGTCGATATAACAGGAGCAGTCAGAGTCTTATTAGTAAGAGTCTGCGTGCTATCCGTATCAACCATTGTTTTACGTGCTAGACCAGTTCCAACTGTCAGCAAGTTATCATCGCTGTCCCACACCATAGAACCATCTGTCACCTGTGTAGGTGATGTAGATGTCGGAACAACAAGTGTTCCACTGATGTTTGCAGTTCCAGCTACAGTTAGTGTTTTGCCAGCACCAACATTCAACCCGACAGATGTACCATTACCAGCAGCGTTAAAAACGCCATCCAGCGTGTCCATATCGCCGTTGATCTTGGTTCCCCATGTATCACGGCTGGCCCCAACTTCGGGCTTAGTGAGATTGAGGTTAGTTGTGTAACTGTCAGCCATCTATTCTCTCCTAAGCCGCCTTCTGCCAGTTTGAATTTGGCGTAGGCACTTCTGTCCATTCATCGTCCTGTGTCGGTATAACCGACCAGTCACCAGTTGATGTTGATGCCGTCCATGTAGCATCGTTAACTGGCTGATCCGTCCATGTGTCAGGATCGACTGGCTCAGGCGTCCAACCGACATTTTTAATGTAGCCAAAGCATACAGCATAACCGACTGCCGTTCCAGTGAAGGTAGCCGTTGCCCTTAGAACACCGTTTACGGTTGATGTGCCAACTGCGGTTGCAACCATTGTTGCTGTAGCAGTCATAACAGCAGATGCTGTGGATGTTCCAGAAGCAGAAGCCACAGCCGATACGACAAGTACACCCTGTCCATCAGCTGCTGCTGTAGATGTTCCAGATGCACTTCCAACTGCCGCAAATGTGGAGGCGCCTATGCCTGAAACAGATGATGTTCCAGTTGCAGCGCCAACCGAGTTGATGATCTGCGTACCGACACCGGAAACATCCGCTGTTCCAGAAGCCGCACCTGTTGCAGCAGCTGTCGAAATTCCAATTCCTGCAACATCCGAAGTTCCAGTTGCTGATGCAACAGCAGCAAATGTTGAAGCGCCAACTGCTGCAACAGTGCAGGTTCCTGTTGCAGATGCTATAGAAGCAAATGTAGAAGCACCAACCGCAGTGACTGTGCAAGTGCCAGCGGCAGATGCCACAGCGTCATAAGTTGACGCACCAACCGCAGTGACTGTGCAAGTGCCAGTAGCCGAACCAACAGCTTCGACATAAATAGCAGGTTCAATCAGAGCCGCAGAGATTGGCCCTGATGATATTGGTGTCCCTGCTATGCCAAGCCAGTCAGCCATTTAGAGCCCCAATGCAACCTTAATCTCTTCTGGCGTAGATGCCTCATTAATCGCCTGCTGGATTGTAGCATATTTCTCACGAATAGCCTGACGAGCAACTTCCGCTTCCTGCGCATTCTGACCGGGGATTTGCGCTGCGATGATCTTGTCATAAGGCGCAAACTCTTCTGCGCGTGCTTCACGGCGCATGGTGTGGCCGATCTGTTTTGCCTTGTCCATGTTGACCGTAATCATTACTTATTCTCCTGTTCAGCAAACCATGCTTCTGCGCCAATTCCATAACCATCAGGATTGCTGAAATCAGCTTCCCATGCGTTGAAAAACGTATGATCCGCAGGAACATCTGATTCATCAATGATGCGATACGGGATTCCAGCAGGCACATCTTTACGAGCCACTTCTTCAACAGGAAGTTCTCTAGTTGGCATGACTAAACAGATGCCGCCATTTCCGTTTGGATAGATAATTTGCTTGCTCATATCTCACCTCAACGGAAAATTGCTACACAAACGGTCCCATCATCTTGGGTCGTTCCATTTTGATAAGTTGTGATTACAGATACAGACCCTGTACTTAATGAAGTATTTCCTTTTAACGAAAGGTATCCAACACTGCTTGATGATCCACCTTGTGTATAACCAGCAGTTCCAGCAACACAATAGTTTGCATCTGGCATAGCTGATGTGAAGTTAACCGTATAATCACCTGTCGTATTTTTTGTAACGCTTGTGACGTTTGCGCTTCCACGAATTGTTGATGGTGATGCAGTTGTACCGTTGAAGTTCACCCAAGCACGGCAACCATAAGCTGTAGCAACAGAGCCATAGCCGCTGTTGAATTTTAAATTACCGCTTGCATCAAATTCGCCAACTTGCACCCCACCTTCTGCCAAACCAATACGGTCTGCACCGGGAAAGTAAATTCCAGTGTTAGTGTCTGTTCCTTGAAACGCAGGCGTAGATGCAGACCCGTCAACGCCTGCAACACCTGTGCTACCGCTGATCGTAATCGGCATCATCTTACTCCGCTGGTGAGATGGTTAGCTTGCCTTCTGCGACAAGCTGCATGATGTTGTTGTAATCTGTGTTTGATTCATCAATAGGAACAATAAATTGCACACCATTGATGTAAACGCTGATACAAGCGTTATTGCCATTAAAGTCTTTGAGATACTTTGCATTTTGATATGGCATGATCAAAGCTCCGCAGACAGATCAATGTAGGCAGAAGCATTGTTATTTCCGATTAACATAGCACCACGCCCTGCCGTCATAGTTCCCGTCACATTCACATTTGCAGCAAGTGAATCACCACCATAATAGACAGTTCCAAGACTAGATGTGGCAAATGTTGCTGTTGTTGAATAAATACAAGTGTTTGATTGTGAAAGAGCTGGTGTGCCTCTCATGGTTACTGGGTATTTAATGTAAATAAACCCCGTTGATGTGGTGTCGCACATACCAGCGCCAAATCCAACATAGTTGCCAGACAAAGAACCAAGCCGCGCAAAATACCTCTGACACAGCGCCAACTCTTGCCCATACTGACGGCGTTCAAACGGCGTGGCGACAGAGCCAACTTCAAGCTGGACGCCTGTGATGAAGAATGTCGCAGATGATGTGCCAATCAAATTGGCTCTTCCACTTGTGCTAAAATATAGACCAGACTGCCAAGCATCTAATGTTGATGTTTGATAAGTTGATCCTGAACCCAAATCCCAACGAATTTGTAAGCCGCTGCCGTTTGTAGTGTTCCACGTTCCTGTTGTATCACCCGTTATAGTGATCGTCTTTTGCTCCCAAGTATTTGCAGACGAAATCGTATAAGTTGTGACATACGACCGCGTATCATTTGCATTGCGCAAACCAACAGCAAACGTACCAGTTACGCTGGATTTGACCCAAAATCTAAGAGTTGTAGTCAACGCGCTTGTGGAGCCGTATCCAAAGTCTGATACGTTGTATCCTTCAATGCGCTGTTCAATGATGGCAAGCTGCGATGCTGTTGCTGTTCCACCCGTGCCAACCGTAAACTTCAAGGAGTTTGGGAATACAACTCCATTAGTTGCAGATGTAGGGCCATCAGAAACTTGCTGAACAGTGCAGCTTGAAGCAGATGTGCTTTCATAGGCAAGAAAACGATCAACCCCGTATGTGATCGTTGAATCAGAAAGAGTCACACTTGCTCCAGCATTGCGCTGATCAATTCGCATATCTCCATTGATGATGCGGTTGCGAAGATACGACGATGCCATTGCAGCCGTGCCGCCAAAAATCACATTGCCGCTTGAGTCAGTCACAATGTTATTTGTGCTTCCTGAAGGATGAATGACGTTGATGACTTTTAGGGTGCTCATGCGCCAACTTCCTTAAGTTGTTGCTCTGTTGGCTGCGGGAAAGTAGGATGCTCCCAGCGAGCAATGTAGTCACCTCGCCCATCAGCATCATTTTGAAGCGTGATGTATGTCATAAAATCCATCATTGTTAATGATGGATAAATAAGCATGATCTTGTCGTATAGGCTCATTATGCACCTCTCGCCAAGAAGCCTTGGAAATATGTAGCTGTTGAAGAACCAGCAATGTTTGTTGCAGATGTGTCATAGGCATAAGCCTCAACATAATCTGTACTTCCATTGCAGTATATTAAGGCAGAAACTGTTGTATTTGGGCCGCCAGCACTGCCTGTTTGAATAATGTTTCCTTCCTTAACTCGTGATCCATTTTTATAAATGGAAACAAGAGCAGCACCGCTCGCGCTAGGCTGGAAACAGGCATTGAATTGATAATATCCAGCAACTGTCGGTGTAAACCGATAGTTTGTTGTATTGTCGTAGTTACTGTTTGTATCAAACTCTTCAGTATCAAATTGAATTTTTGTAAATGTATTAGCAGACACACTAGATTGAGTTGTTGATCTATACGCGCTGAAAGCAGGACCAGTACCAGCAACGCCAGAAGCAATCATACTCTGCGTAACAGTTGCACTGTCTGCGGATGTGATGATCGTTCCTGTTCTTGCAGGCAAAGTAGCAGTGTATGTCGATGCCGTATTAGGCACATCAACAGTGACACTACCGCCGCCAGTTGAATTGAGCTTCAGAGGCATATTACACCACCGTCCACACGCTGCCTGACGGCACAGTGACCGTAGCACCGCTGTTAATTGTCACAGGTCCAAACGAACCAGCATTGTAGCTAGTCGGAATCGTGTAGTTTGATGCAATCGTAATCCCATTCAGGATAATTGCATTGTCAGACCCACCACCTGATCCTGCATACACACTTCCATCTGACTGACGCTGAATGGTTCGCGCTGCTGCCAGCGTAGTGAACACATCCTTCGTGCCAGCAGAGAAGTTTACTGCGCTACCTGCATTTGAAGATGCAAGCACAGTTGTACGTGCAAACACGTTTGCGCTGGAATATGTACCAACGCCGACTTCCCACTCATTCGCACCCTGCGCCTGAATGACATAGTAAAACGTGTCATTGACACTAAGCACAGCCGACAGTGTACGAAAGCCAGTCGGAGCAGTACCGGAAACCGTGAAGTTCCCGGTGCTTGTCGTTGTGCTTGTATCTCTGACACGATCAGCAGAGACGAATGCCATGAGGATTAGTCCTCAGTGATAGTGGAGGCCGTTGTCAGTCGTGGCGTCACACCAGACGAGATAGAGATGCTGGGCGTCACCGTGCCGCTATAGTAAAGAACGCCAGCGCCAGACGATGCAGAGCCAACGCCAAAGTATGTCACAGTCGCCGTGCCACCAGTAGCAGCCGGGAAGTCAATGTTGGCGACAGGCGAGACGCTGTTGTTTGTGACAGTCCAACCACCTGTCGTACGAGCAACTGCAACACGCGCATAAGAAGTGTAAGACACTTCATTTGTTGACTGGTCGCCAGCTTCGCCGGGGTCTGCTGTGTGCAAAGACACATACAGATTAGTCAGCGGAGATGTTGCAGCATTGTCTGCAAGATTTGCGATTGCAGTAGCGTTGAAGATCAACTTCAACAGCGAATTTTCAAAAGCATTAGACTTAGACATCTGTTAGCTCCTAGATGTAAATGCTGCGGGTGCGAGCAAGCAGCGGCGAACCGCTATGCAGTGACTTCTGTGATTCCTGATTAAGTTCCTCAACGCGCTTCAGGTAAATGTTGCCAAATACAGGAATGCGTTGGTCATCCATCAGGAACGGTGCTGCATGGACAAGTGCGCCATACAGATAAACATCAGGTGCTTTAGTCAGCAGCCAGTTTGTTGTGTTTGAGTCGGTCAATGCAGGAATCTTCCCATAATAGACCATCTCAATTTCAACATCAGTGCTTGGTGGCGGAATAAGTTCAATCGCACCATTCATCAGTGAATACACTGACACCTGCGTTAGAACCTGCGCCTTGTTGATCATGTCAGCTTCATCCAGCGTGACATATCGCAACGGTGATGCACCGCCAACAATCTGCAAGTTGAGTGCCTCAAGAAAATCGAGAGGCAGCTTAACAAACTCGTCATCATTGGTGGTTGTGGCACGCACAATCATTTCACGGCAACGAAGCCGCGTATTCAAGTCTGCCTCAACAAACTGAATGAACGTCTGAATCTGAGAAGTCAGGTCAGCACGGTTCAGATAGTCAGCGATTGCTGATTGCAGCGTTGAATAGTTAGTGATTGTGCCCATCAGCTTGTGATCCGGTGATTACGGTAAGGCGCTGCTGCGTCAGACCGAAGCCATTTACGGAAGGCCATCTTATCCTTCAAAATGCCCTTCTGCTGCAATTCAAGATACACCATCATGGGCAAAGATGCCACTTTCACCATGCCATCCGGCAGGCGCTCTGTATTGCTGATGCTGTCCCTGATTGCTTTGTTTTGCTCTGCAATCCCGTCAATGTTGACCACATCTTCAAAGACCATTTTCTGATCTGTCGTGATGTGCATCTTGGTCAGCGTTCCACTAACGCTGTCATAACCAAGATTAAATGAACCGGGTGCGTATTCTTCAGCCATAGTGTTCCCCAAGATGAAAGGGGCAGGATTTCTCCTGCCCCAGTGTTATCACGAAGCAATGATGTTCGCGATGACTGCATGAGCCTTTTCAGACTTAATGCGGAGGCCGTATTCCACGACCATTTCCTTCTTGTCCGAGTCGCCAGTTTTAGCGATGTCGAACGTGCGGAACGGACGGAGATAAGCAACCGAAGCATACTCAGGATCGAGCACGAAGGCGAAGTTGCCGGGGCTAAAGCGGTTAGGAACGATAGCCACTTCACCAAAGTCACCGAGATACACATCAGCCGTTGCAATGATCTTCAACGGTGTTGCAGATGTGTAGTTCACGCGCTGCTGTGCAAGGCCAGAGAACGCAGAAGCAACAGTCTTGTTGTATGCGTTGACCATGAAGATCGACGGATCACCACCCTGCGTCCAGACCTGCTGAATTGCGGTTTTCAGCATCGTTTCCGTCAGAGCAACGTCTGTCGAAGTCGAAAGCGAAGTCCACGCTGTGTCGGGATAGCCGTTGCCGTTAGCACCGGACATTTCCGAAACGGTTGCACCGTTAGCCTGCGAGTTGGTGATGAGCCATGTGGGCAGACCAGCAGTCTTACGAGCAGTCGATGTGCTATTGCCAGCCACGCCAGCTTGGTTGCTGGTGAGGATAGCTTCCATATCACGCTTCAGCTCTTTTGCGGCTTTAGCGGTGAGATAGGCCATCTGTGTGCGCATACCTGCATTGTTCACGACATCGTCAGTGCCTGACACAGAGATCACTTTCTTGCTGATCTGAGTGTAGTTTGCGACACGGACGGTAGGAGTGAAGTCAGCATCACCTGCATCGGCGCCTTCGATGGCGGCATTACCAGTGTCAGCACTGGCCAAAATGTCCGTTTGCCACTCGAAATATGTGTTTTCGCAGGTGTCGCGACCGATGTTGCTCATAAATGGCGTATCAGTCGGGCTGATGTCATAGATGATGTTGCTCAAATCTTCCCTGATGGAGTTCGGAGCATCGTAGGTTGTAACCTTGGAAACTGTCGTCATTGTCTTACTTCCTGTCTAGCATTGCAAAGAGAGCAGCCGCGTCATTAACGTGGCCTGTTGATTTGAGACGCTGTTTTACACGGGCGACATCAGTTTGCGTTCTAGGAGATGAAGCAGTCGAACCGGAACGCATTGGCCTTGGTCCATCCTGCTTAACAGGTTGAGGACGTTTGACCTGCAATTCATCATATCTCCGTGCTTTCTCAAGCATTACGACATAACGAGGATCGTAAACATTTCCCAATTCCTCTTCAGTGAAGCCTTGTTTCATGCCGTACTGACGAAGCTGTTTGGTCGATGCTTCGAACTTCTCTTGGTCCTTCCATTCAGCAAACGTATCAAGAAGGTACTTTCGTCCAATCTCAACAAGCTGCTGCTTTTGCTCCAAGTCCTTCTGATAAGCGACTTGATCAAGATAAGCCTTTTGTGCCTGCAACTGCTGCTTACGAGCCTGCTGGTCACGCCACTGCTTCTCAATCAGCGGAAAGTTGATCGGGTCTTCTTGGTGCAACCGCTGCCAATCAGGTTCCTGCATTTCGAACTGCTGAAGTTCCTGCAAAACCCGTTCAGTGGCTACACGAAGCTGCGACCTTTCAGCCTCAACCGCCTGCTTCTCAGAACGCAACTCATTCATACGCCGCGAGTAATCGGATTGACGTTGATACCCTTCTAAAGCCTCTTTTAGCGGGATTTGCTGCGTCTTGCCGTCAATTTTGACGGTTACGAGCGTATCCGGCTTCAGCTGCTCTTCAGAGCCATCATCATCATTCCCTGCTTCATCTGCTGTTTCATCACCATCAGACGCGTCATTCGACGCTGCCTCGTCATCAGGTGCTGAAGTCTCATCAGCATCTTCAGCAGTCGCCTCAGTCTCTTCGACTGCGGCAGGAGCCATCTGCTTTTTCTCAGGTTCGGCTGTGGGTGCGGACCCTTCCAGAATTGCTGAGATACGACCAGCGGCATCTGCAAGGCCGATTTCGCTAGGCTGCGACTTCTCGGCATTCGACATTATATTACTCCCAAGTTATGCCCGTTTCAATCGGGCGTTGAAATCTGCAACTTTCTTCTCTGCTGCGAGTGCAGACAGTTCTTCAGAAAGAGCAGATACCGCACGGACCATGTTATAGGCATCCTCCCTGACAGATGCCTGATCCGGTGGCGATTGACGCCACTGATTCATGTAACGCTGTTCCAGCCGTTTCATTAACTCATTGAACAGCGCGTCATCATGGAAAACCTTGGCTGACCGCCATAGCTCTTCCTGTTCAAAAGTCTGCATCTCACATCACCCCCGGTGGTACTGGCATCGGAGGCATCACGGGCTGCTGCTGCATCTGCTGCTGCTGTGCGCCAACCGTTGCAAAGATTTGCTTGATTTCTTCGCGCTGCTTATCAACTTCACCCTTGATGACAGCCATATCAACCTGCGCACCATATTTTGCCTGAATCTCGATAGCCTTCATCATGGCATCGACATACAGCTTGTCGCGCTCAATGTCTGCCTGCGCGATTGCCTTCTGACGATCCAGTTCCTGCTTGGCAGCATTGATGATGATGTCAGCCTTGATCTTTTCTGCCTCAACATTAGCAAGCATTGTTGCAGGATCAGGCGACTTGTTAGATGCCATCATTGCAGCATATTCTTGCACTTGCTGCGGTGTGATCTGGTTCCAGAACTTTGCAGTGTCTTGGAAACCTGCAAGTTGTGTGATCTGACCAAGTGTTGATGCAATCTTGTCAACGCCACACAGCGGGTTCATCGGACCAAATGCCTGCACTGCTTCCTTCTGCTGCTGCAAGATAGTCATCAGGAAGCCCATGCGCTGCTCGTCTGAACCGCGACCAAGTGCAATGTTGACAACCATATCCATGTTGGCATCCCAGCCACGCGGATCAATCGGCACAAACTTGCCACGCAGACGGATGATCTTTGCCTTATCCTGATGCTGGATCACCAGCTTCAGCAGACCTTGGAAGCAGCGTTTCAGGCCATCAGAGAACAGACGCGCAATCATTTCGATGCGCTCCTGAGACGATGACAATTGTGCCTGCACTGCTGCGCGTGTTGTCGATTGCAATGCGTCTGCATCAAGACCCTGTGACGCACGGGAAATGCCTGTGCGCTGCGTCTTGATCTCGTCCATATAGGACATCACACCCAGCGCCTGCTGACCGACAAACTGTGTTGTGAACGGCTGCACTGCACCAGCCTGACGCATACGAATAATTGCACCAGTCTCATTGTTCAGAACATCGTCAATGTTGACCTGTCCTTCAACAATGGCAGTGCGAGGATGGATAGACTGTGCCAGTGAATCCAGCGTATTACGCATGATTGCAGACTTAATGCGCTGCAGGTCAATCGTCTGGTCAGCAATAGACTGACCGAAGATCGTATGCGGTGTTGGATCAGGTGCAAGGATGGAGAAAGGTGCAGATTGCACAACTTCATCATGCAGAACATAAGCACCATTTCCAACCGTGCAGACCTTATGCAGTTCTGCGATGCCATCACCGTCCTTATCAACCTTGATATAGCTTTCAACGTAAAACACCTTGTTGGTGCTTTCATCGTTTCCAAGCTCAAGACCGAAGAATGACTGGTCAGCAGGATTGCGCACCAGTACTTCGTTATTCATCTCGAAGCCGCCTGTGCCAGCGTTCTGCTCAATGATCGTGCGGTCGTATCCCATTGCCACAAGTTCACTGATTGTCATCAGTTTGCGGCGACCCATGTAAATGAAGTCATCCAACGATGTTGCTTCGTTGTCGATAAGGAACTGTTCAGGTGGAATGCACTCGACAACGTAACGCGGGTTCTTCCGTTTACGACGAATAGTAAGGCTGATCTTCACTTCACCACTGATCAGGTCCATCTCTTCTGAGATGCTATCAACTTCAACATCAGGATCATTGGTGATGATGTTTGCTTCAGCCTGATTTAGACCTGAATATGAGTAATATTCAACACTGACTTCATCCAACTTGTACCAAGTCAGAATGCCCGTCTTCAGGATCAGTGCATCCTTCATTGCATCATGCAATGTACGGAAGCCGGGGTTTTCTTGGTTGAAGATGTAATCAATCAGGTCTGTTGCCTGTGCTGCGGCTTCAACATCCTCTGCACCTTTAGGCACAAATTCCAGAATCTTGTCGCCGCCTGTGAAGATTCGGAGCAATGACGGAAGCATCGCGAGTACCGTGTCGCGTACTTCCGTCATAACGATTTGTGATCGTCCCTGCTCTTCATTACCCAGCGGTTCAGCCAGATAATACGCCATCGCCTGTTCACGTTCAGGCGCGATATAGCTGTCAATGTATGTCTGTGCGTCCTGAATAGCCTGATACACAGTGTATCGGAACTGGTCTTCAGACATCGGCACATCGTATGGCGTCAGATAGCCAGTTTCAGTGTTATATGCCGCATCCTGCGGCCCATCAGCAGACTGTGGGATCAGGTCTGGTGTGTATGTCCCCGGCTGGATGTCTTGCATAGCCATCATTGACCCCTTTTCCGTACCCGCCACCACTGCCATCCACCCTCTGTGCCGACTTCGTGCTGCGGGAAAAACTGTTTCACTGCTGATTTTACACCATCCATAGGATAATCGTCACCACCGATGACGCCGCCGACTTTCAGCTTCGGGAACCACGCAGTGATGTCAGCCATGACTTCATCGTGCTCATGGCCTGCATCAATCCAGATGAAATCCACGCTGTTATCCGCAAAATCTGCCGCAGCATCCACCGTAAACCGTCGATGCACAGAGCAATTAAGCCCGCGCAGAAGTGCGATGTTGCCGTTAAATATCTCATAAACACGTTCCAACTCAGGATCAGCTTTGTGCGCAGGTTCATCGGAACCTCCCCAATGATCGACAAAATGGACGGAAACCGCTTTTCTAGCGTTGATGATTTCAACACCTAGAAATGCAGCAGATTTACCTTTCCAGCACCCTAATTCGACAAAAACCGCACCATCAGACGCCTCTCGGACAGCCTGACGATACGGTTCCTTGAAGTTAAACCAGCCTTGAATCTGGTCGTAGAAGTGTTCCATTACTTCTTCTTCTTGCTCATCCCGGCTTCAGACAGAGCAATCGCAATCGCCTGCTTACGAGATTTAGCCATAGGAGCCTTCTTCGGACCCTTCGGGTTCACACCCGCATGAAGTGTACCCTTCTTATATTCGCCCATCACCTTAGCGATCTTTGATTTACCCTTCATCGCTCATCTCCTTGATCTTGTCTGCCGCTGCTGCCAGCGCCTCATCATCAGCCATAGCCTGTTCTGTATGCTCATGCCCGAACTCAAAAGAACCGATATGCCTGATGTCTTTGGATAGATCGTGATCAATCCAAATCTTCTTACCAGCCATCTTTGCTGCCTGACAGAAGTACATATCTTCACCCATCCACATACGAGCAGATGGAAGATAATGAATCTGGAACCACGGATAGTTAACCTGCTTGAACACTTCTGCCTTGATCAGCATACAACCCATGCCGACAGCATCACATTCTTCAATACCATTCTTATCCATCGAATACATATAAGACAGATTAGAGAAGTCTCTGAATGCTACCGTCTTCACAGGCAATCGACGCGATGCGTAGTTGCAGGCAACTATGTCTTTGTCATGCTTAGTTAGCTTCTCAACTAAATATGACGGAAAACGCATATCACTATCCAAGAACAGAATATGCGTTGCACCTTGTTTCAGACTCATCTCAACGAGTTTTGACCGCTGATCTGCAATCAAAGTCCCGTTGAGAAAGTTCAAGTTGAATGTCGTACCCGCAGGAGCATTTCCGTAAAACCGTGCACACAACATTGCAAGATCATACGAAAACCCTGTGTTCACAGTCTCCCGCGCAGGAACACAGATGCTAAGATTCATCAGTCCATTTCCCCGTTTTCAGATGAGTACATTTCACTGTCTTCATCTTCGTAGTCTTCACCGTCACCTTCATCAGTGATTGGTCCACCGACGATCCATGCGGCACAAGTGCGCTTGGCTGCACATTTGAAGTCGAAGACTTCGCAAAACCCAAGATCACCCGCTTCAGTAGTCTCAAAGGCATCCGCTTCATTGTCGCCATCAGCCAGCCCTTCTTCGATGCACTTCAGCATCTTTGCTGTCTGAATGAATGCAGAGCAATTACCACAGCGCATTGTTTTAGCTTCTTCCGCAGGAACATCCCACTTCATAGCCATCTTGCGCCAGTAATCTTCATTCGGTTCATCAGGATTCATAGGACCATACATGGCAACCTTGATTGCCTTGCCACGGTTCTTCAAGTTCATCGTGATGTCGCGTGTTGCCACTGGGCAAGAACGATCCATCTCACCTTCACCCATCATCTCTTGCATACGAGATGAAAGAAGGCCAATCCCTTCAGGCATACGCGCCATGATGTACCTCTTACTTGAAGCCGACCATCAAGGTAGCAGTTGAAGTTGCCAGTACCTTTTGCGTGCGGATCGGGATGATCGTGCCGACTGGAACAGCTTTGAACGTCACTGTCGTGCCAGCTTCTGTCACCACAATCACATCGCCTGTGCCACCGACATAGATGCCGGAGTAAGCATTGCTTGCAGTCGCAGATGTTGTGATTGATTCAGCGTCACCCCAGACGCGACCATTTGCCAAAAAGCTGCTCATGTCACTTTCCTTTCTTCATGCGGGCGACAGCCCTCATATTATCAACCAAATTAGGATAAGGCCGACCAGCAGCCTTTGCCATCGATTTAGCAGCTGACTTCTGTTTAGGAGACAGCTTCTTGTCAGTCTTCGTCGGGTCTTTCGTTTTCCAGACAGGCTTTTTCACTTGCTGCCCTTTCCCTTATTTCGCGCGGAGATAGCTTTTGCCTTGGCCTTGGCATCCGCTTTAGAACTCGCACCCCATGCTTGCAGCGATAGAAGTAAACGTGTTGGCTTGCCTTTTTCATCGCGCTCTGGTCCCGGCATTGAACCCATACGAGCCAAGAATGACGCACGACGAGGATTATCGCCAGACTTAACTGGTGGCTTCAGGTTCATGCCAGCAGCTTTTGCCGATGCACGACCTTTTGCATTCAAACCACCGGAAGGATTCTTACCTTCTGACCGCTGCCATGCAGGTGTTTTAGCCATCACTCACCACCCTGTTTAGGAAGGCGCATCATTAACTCCGATATTGAGTTATCACGGCTTCTTCCTTTGTTCATTTTGAATCCCATACTGCTATACCAATCAATCAGCTTACCTTTTGAAGTTCCAAATGATGAATCTGGTGTAAGTGCTGCAACTTTACCCTGCTGATCAGCATAATTTAATATGTCATTCATAACAGATGAGCCGATACCCTTTCCGCGTTGATCTTCTGGAACAACAATCCTATTGATGACAACTGGACCAGATTCCTTTCCAGAAATATCCAATTTCACATCAGGGTATTTCTGAGACATCAATAGCCTAAGTTCATCGAGGTTTTGAGGGATAGTGCGTGCAACCTCGTTTGCCGCTATTTTAGCAGGTATGGCAGCCACCTTTGCCGCAGGCAAAACAGCCGTTGCCCCAAGAATACCGCCAACATAGTTTCCAGCGTTTACATCTCTTTGGGCCTCCTGCGCTGCCATAGGAATACCAGCAGGCGTCAGGTCAACCAGACCCATCCCTGTAGTCCCAAGACCGCGTGACCCAAGCAACCCTTCAACAAACTGCTGTGCACCCAATGATGCACGACCATCGCCAAGCAGCATGGATGCAAGACGATCTCGCCATGTCTGTTCATACGGACGAAGTTCTGCCATCGCGATCACCTTATCTTCGCTGCATAAACTACACTAAATTTAACACGAATGCGAATGGTGCTCCCGGCAGGATTTGAACCCGCGACCTACTGATTACAAATCAGTTGCTCTTCCAACTGAGCTACAGGAGCCAACCAATCACACCACACCTCTGATCCCGCGTGTTATCGGTTTACCCGGCTTCCACGCCATAGCCCTACCACCAACCATCGCAGCATTACCTGCAAAAGTCAGGCACAGTGCGTCAGCCAAGTCAGGTGAACGCATACGCCTCTTCCGCATGGAATCCTTCGATTCTACGATCAACTTGCCAGAGCTGCTGAAGTTATACCGTGGCGCCACTAACTCATGTCGCAGTGTTTCATCACGCGGCAGTTTAACAGCTCTTGTTGCCAGCCAGTCTTTGACCGACATCCACAGTTCATCACGCAGCTTGTTTGCATTCGGGTTCATGGCTGACGATTCAGACACGTTCACATCGACAACATTATAACCCTGTTCACGCAGTCGATCTGCAACACCGCCGCCGAGGCCAATTGTATCAACGCAGATTTCCGATGGAGCATCCAACTTTGCTTCATTTACAATCTGACCGACAGTCTGCATCAGGTC
>Ga0255152_1000132_pt1 | contig 33244 bp, 39 predicted proteins | sample Atl_Yuk_RepC_8h_FD_183624 | JGI IMG/M metagenome (GOLD analysis project Ga0255152, IMG submission 183624) | Freshwater microbial communities from Altamaha River, Georgia, United States - Atl_Yuk_RepC_8h | ecosystem: Environmental > Aquatic > Freshwater > River | place: USA: Georgia | collected...
TGCGTTGAACCGTGTGCTGGCGCTGAACCTCACAAACGAGGCTGTCTCGCTCGCCGCGGACTCCGCTGGTGCCGTCACCTCGTTTGCCACCGCAGTCGGTACGCTGACCGTGTTCGACGGTAACACCGATGTTACCGCCAGCGCGACGCTGTCCTCTGTGGCGACTAGCTGCACCGGAACGGTCAATACCGCCGCCAATACGCCCACGAACGGGCAGCCGAAGGGCTACTACGCTGTCACCGCCGCAAGCGCCGACAACGCCAAGCTGGCGATCACTGCGACCTACAACGGGCAGTCGATCACCAAGGAGTTCACCGTTGCCAAGGCGCGTGCCGGTACGAACGGCACCAATGGCACCAACGGGACAAACGGCACGAACGGTGTCAACGCCGTCGATGTGACGCTTTCGAACGCGGCAACGACGGTCTTTGCATACGCTGATGGCAGCGTGCCGTCGTTCTCAGGTATTGACGGGCAACTGCTGGTGTACAGCGGCTCGACGGATGTAACGGCCTCGGCAACGCTTTCCGCAACGGCGAGTGGGTTGACAGGAACCATCAACACGGCAGCCAATACGCCGGTCAGCGGGCAGCCCAAGGGGTACTACCGTGTCACCGCAATGAGCGCGGATACGGGCACTCTGACCCTGTCGGCGGTCTACGGTGGCGTCACATACACCCGCGTGTTCTCGGTTTCCAAGGTCAAGACGGGCTACGAGATCGTCGCCACGTTGCCGTCGACGAACCTGTTCGCTGGGCGCATGGTGTTCCTGACTACCGATAACAAGCTCTATCGGTACACCGGCAGCGCGTGGACGTCTGCAGTACCCTCCACGGATATCAGCGGCACAATCAGCGACGCTCAAATTGCTGGTCTCGCTGCCGCAAAGGTCACGGGCCAACTGTCGAACGCGCAGATTGCTGATCTCGCTGCGACGAAAATCTCCGGGACGCTCTCTGACTCGCAGCTTGCTGCCATCTCGGCTGCAAAGATCACCGGACAGGTGGTGTCGTCGCAGATTGCGGACGCCGCTATCTCTACAGCGAAGTTTGCGTCTGGACTTGAGCCGGTCACCATCGTTGCAGGTTCTACGCTGCCGACGACCAAAAGCACCAACAGCATCTATCTCACAGGAACTGGAAAGCTGTATCGCTGGGTTGGTAGCGCCTACAGCGCCGAAGTGCCAACGTCTGACCTCTCCGGAACCATTGCCGACGCTCAAATCGCTGGCTTGGCGGCTGGTAAAATCACTGGTCAGTTGTCGAATACGCAGCTGGCTGCTATCGATGCCGCGAAGGTCACCGGACAAATCACCGGCACACAAATTACCGACGGCGCGATCTCGACGGCGAAGCTATCGGCTGGCAGCGTCACGACGGCGGTGCTGGCTGCCGATGCAGTAACCGCAGACAAGATCGCCGCTAATGCGGTGACGGCATCGGAAATCGCCGCAGGCGCAATCACCACGGCAAAGCTGGCTGCTGGTGCGGTGACCGCTAATGAGATTGCCGCTGGGACCATCACCGGAGACCGGATCGCAGCCAACACCATTACGGGTGGACAAATTGCAGCGGACACGATTACCGCGAGCAATATTGCTGCTGGGGCTGTCACGGCTTCTGAAATTGCCTCCGGCGCGATTACGACCGAAAAGCTCTACGTGGGTGGGCGCGGCACCGCTATCAACGACGATCCGAACACACAGGATATCTCTGCGTGGGCTGGGTCCGGGCTGTCGATCATCACGGACAACACTAGCCCCGTTGGCAATACAGTCCTCCGCTGCGCCTCGGGAAGCGCGACGGTTCTTTCGCGTCGGATGCCGCTAGATGCGTCGCGGAACTACGAGTACCGCATCTGGACTCGCCAAGAGACCGGCTCAAGCACCACCTATCTGACGGTGGCGTTCTACGACGCGAACGACAACATCATCAGCGGCGGCGCGTCCGGCTGGTCGCAGGGCACGTATCACTACTTCGCTCTTGTTAACGGGTGGCTCCCGGCCTCGTGGACAGAGTACCGCATCAGCTTCGGTCCGAACGAGAGCGCAACCATTCCTTCAGGGGCGCGGTACATCCGCATCGGTCTGCTGTCCAACTACTCTGGCAGCGGAACGCAGTTGGCGACCGGCATCCGTCTTATGCTTAAGACGGACGGCACGTTGATTACTGACGGAGCCATCACAACGGCAAAGATTGCTGCGGGCGCAGTAACCGCAACGACGATTGCTGCTGACACGATCACCTCCGACAAGATAGCGGCTAATGCGATCACGGCCTCAGAGTTGTCAGCGGGAGCGGTGACAACTGCCAAGCTCGCGGCTGGTGCAGTCACGGCGAACGAGATCGCGGCGAACGCTATTACGTCTGCGAAAATTGACGCTGGCGCAGTGACTACGGCGAAGCTCACGGCAGGCGCGGTCACAGCAAACGAGATCGCTGCAGGCGCTGTGATCGCAGGAAAGATCGCGGCAAACGCTGTGACGGCGACCGAGATCGCCGCTGATGCGATTACCAGCAACAAGATCGCAGCAGGCGCTATCACCGCAGCGAAACTCGCGGCGACAAGCGTCATCACGGCGTCTGCACAGATTGGCGATGGAGTCATCACCAACGCCAAGATTGACACTCTCAACGTCAACAAGCTGACCGGCGACATCACGACCTATGTCATCGGTCAGGGCAGTTCAAACGGTGGATACGTTCCGACGTACGAGCAGATATACCTGACCGTGCAGTTGCCCGCATCGACGCATCCGAGTGGACACAAGCCGTACGTTCAGCTGAACGTATTAAGCGGCACGTCGCTTGCGTCAAACCTGTTCATCAATCTCTATTCCGCACCCGTCGGAACTGGCGCGACAATTTCTGACATCACAGTCACTCCGAACGGAGAGAGCTACTGGTACTTTTACGATTCGGAGTTTGGATACTACGAGCAGATTGGCTGGACTCTGTATTTCAACAACGCACAAGACATCGAAGTTGGCGACGCGCTGACAAACTCCATGAATGAGACTGGTTACGTTGAGCAGGTCTTTATGGCTGGCTCACAACAGCAAGTGTATGTCTCGACGTGGGGCGGTTCACTCAGCGGCCCGTACGTTCGCAGCCGCCAATCGCTGGCAAACGGGCAGGTAGGATCATACTCACAGGTTCGCGGAATCACTGTTGTCAACGCGTCGCAGCGAGCAACAAGTATCTTCTTACCTGAACTGACCACGACGCTGGGCCGGTCGTATCAGGTGCGTTGTCGCGCTGGCACAGCAAACCGCGTCATTTTGAGTAGCATTGACATTCTTGCGATGGGTATTCGGTAATGAGCCAAACAAGCAAGCCGTGGCAGATTGGATACGTCCGCTGGGGCGCGAACGGGATGGAGTCATCTATCCAGAACGTTCCCGGCGATACGAGCGACGCGTGGGTCAGGGTTTATATGGTCGACCGGACACAATACCCGCCATCGCAGTATGTGTACCGCTACGAGCGGCGGGAGGATGAACAGGCAGGCGTCGCTGTGTACGAAATCGTCGACCAGCCGGTGCCATTTGACTATGCCGAGCGACGGCGGCAGGCGTACCCGGACATCGGTGACCAGCTAGACGCAATCTGGAAAGGGGGCGCAGAGCTAGAGGCCATGAAAGCGGCGATCATGGCTGTGAAGGAGCAGATACCCAAACCCACACCCGAGGAGTGACGTATGGCAGACGGCAGATTGCAGGCACTTTGGAATGACACGCTGACACGGCTTTTGGCGGTGTTCGGCAGGAACGAGCCATCGGCTCCCGCCCTGCCCCCGCCGCCGCAGCTGTCGATTCCAAAGCATCTGGAGCCGCGTGTCGCCAAGCGTCCGAAGCGCAAGCCTGCGGCAAAGAAGATCAACTCAAAGCCGAAGGAGAAATAAGATGTCCGGACCACGCGTGATTGGAATCCTTGGAGTGGCGGGGTCTGGCAAGACGCTCGTGTCAAAGCACCTGTCAGAGCAGCACGGCTACACCCGGATGCGCTTCGCCGACCCTATCAAGCGGATGCTGAAGGCGCTTGGCCTGACCGACGAGCAACTCGACGGCGACGCCAAGATGACCGCGCTGCCCCAGTTCGGCGGTGCGACGCCGCGGGCGATGATGCAGTCCCTTGGGACCGAGTGGGGTCGGCGACAGGTCTACGGCGACATCTGGATCAACGTGCTGCGGGCCGAGGCCGAGCGTTGCACGACGCCGCTGGTGGTCGATGACGTTCGGTTCCCCAACGAGGCGACTCTGATCAAGGAGATGGGTGGCGTGCTGTGGCGCGTCTACCGCCCCGGCTTGAACACGATGGACCACGCGAGCGAGCGTGCCCAGAAGGCAATTCTGGAGGACGTCCTCATCAACAACGCGACCAGCATTCCCGCCCTATACTCCTCTGTCGATCACCTGCTTGCCTCCCCGGTCTCCGGAGACGAGCCGCTGGTAGCGTGAAGTTTGCCTGACGACCTCCGAGTGAGATCGCGCTTACCCCGGGTATCCCCCGGGGTTTTTTTTGCGCGAAGCACTCATCAGGATGAGAACAAGAGTATCGCAAACTTGACAAAGTATCATCACGATGATATTATTGTCGTGTGGTAGCAGACGCCTACCACGCGCTCTTTACCAACTAGGAGGATGAAAGCATGAAGGATGTTTCTGTGGCCCAGAAGCTGTACGAGAAGTACGTGATGCTGTGCGCGAACGACAACCGGCTCACGGTCACCATTGCGCGTCGACCGAAGATCGCCTTGGATGGCACCGTCGGGATGATTCCGGACGTGATCGTTGGCTACCAGCACCCGGACGGCGGCTTTACCCCGCTCGCCAGCCTGCTGACCAAGGCCGAGATTGACCAGATGGACCCGGACTTTGAGGCTGGCGGCAAGCTGGCAGTCGCGTTCCGAAAGGAGCGCAAGGAGGACCAGCGGCAGCGCCCGGAGGAGTTTGGCAAGTCTGGGCAGAACCCAGCCTTCGCGGACGCGGCGATCACCGCGATGCGGCTCGACGGCTAGTGGCAACAGCGCCAGCAAAGAGGGCGGGGGTAACCCCGCCCTTTTTCTCTGCCCTGTGCCGGGGTGTGCCAGCCGCCCGTGCGTCCGTAGTGTCCAGCCTGTCGCGCCTGTCACTTGCGAGGTTGGCGGTGGGGGTGGGATTCGAACCCACGGAAGTCTTTGAAACTTCGCCTGTTTTCAAGACAGGAGCCTTAAACCTCTCGGCCACCCCACCCTGCGGTGTCACGATACTAATACCCAAGCATCGGTTTTCAAGACCGGTTTTCGGGGTCTGCACCTGTTTCACGTGAAACACTCGCGGTCCTATTTTTCTCGGCGTTTTCTGCGATTACGCGGTACGCCTGTCGCCAGAAACCGGTGGCATTGTGCCAGCGGTGTGCCGGTTACTTTCCTCGTACGCAGGCAGATACGCAAGGTATATCTCGGTCGTCTTGACCGAGGTGTGCCCGAGGTGCTTCGACAGCCCATAGATGTCCCCGCCCGCAAGCAGCCAGCGGACCGCGAAGGCGTGCCGTAAGTCGTGGAAGCGAAATCGCCTTAAAGCACGGCCTTGGACCGCCTCTCCGTTGACCGCCCGCTGCATCACGTGCCGGAAAGCACCGGCTGGACTGGCTAGCTGCTCTCCGTCGACGCCATGCCCAAACACGAGGTGCGACCGGATGTGCCGGGGTGTGCCAGCGAGTGTGCCGGTAGCGTCCCCCCCCGGCGTCTTGAGCCTCACGACCCGCGGGCGCGAAACCTTGGTCTGCGTCAGCAGCACCTCTCCGCGGTCCTCTCGTACCTCCCGCCAGTCGAGCGTCACCGCCTCCATAAGGCGCATCCCGGTGTTTGCAGCAAACAGGATCAGGCGACCCACGTTGCCTGTCGCGTACGAGGCGACCGTCTCAATGGCATCTAGGGTTGGGGGAACCATCACCCGCTTGCGCGGGCGCACGAGCTTCCGGTCCCATTCCCGGGCTGGGTTGTGGTCGCACATCCCAGACGCTACGGCGACCCGAAACACGCTGGACGCCGCCGTCAGGTCGCACAAGATGGAATAGTTGGACACCGGCCCCATCTGCTTGAGCTTGCCGTCCGGCCCGCGCCGCACGAACCCCTTCTTGCGCTCCCGGATGAAGTCGGCGATCTCGCGTCGCCCGATCTCGGAGAGGCGCTTGTTACACCAGAAGTGGTCGAATAGCCGAAGGCTGTCCAGATAGCGGCCCCGTACCCGCGGCTTAAGCCCACCGCCGCCCTGTTCCATTGACCCTATGGTCTCGGACCATGCGACCACCGCAGCCCGCCACGTCGCCTCACCGCCGCCCTCGCTCCTACCCAGCTGCTCCTTCCAATCGGCGAGCGCTAGCTTGGCGGTAGCCTCATCAGCCGTGCGTAAACTTCGTCTGTACTCAACACCCCGGACCTGTAGCCGACCCCACCACGTCTTACCTCGTCGGTAGATGTTGCCTGACATCGCTGTTCCTTACCTTGTATCCAACCGCGGATCGCGGTCTCGTCGATGGTCCATCGCTTTCCGACCTGAATGGCGCTAGGAATCTGGCCGCTGACGCAGAGCCGCAAGACAGTGCGTGGCGACACGCCAAGGCGTATGGCGCACTCTTGAATCGTGATTCTCATTTCAGTCGTCCCACGTCACTCTGCCGCCGAACCGACGGACTTCGCTGTCTAACTTGCGCCGCACTTTCTGCAGCGACGACTCGCCGGTCCAAAGCCACCACCACCAGCGGCGCAAGCGCACGACGCGCCGCAACACCGTCCAACGCATCACCACACCCGCTTGGGCCGGTCGAGGTGGTATTGATTCCTGCACGGCTGGCAAACGCCCTCAACGAGCCGACCCGCCCACTCGCCGCAGAGGTCGCAGTCGCCCTCTACTGGGTCACGTTGCCGCGCCTCGTCTTTGCTGACGTGATCTTTCTCTTCGTGTCGCCAGTCGCGTTGCCGCATCTCAAACCCCCGTGCCGTGCAAGTCTCGCTTTCAGTAGTCTCCGGTCTGAATGGCTTTCTGAATGTCGCCGCTTGGTAGTCCCTGAAGCTCTGCCGGAGCGCATTGCGCGTGTCGCAGCAGGTGCAGGTAACCTAAAATGGTGGTGACCCCTACGACGCACACGATGATCAAGGCAAGCCGCTTCATGCCGTCGGGTCTTTCGGGCGCAGCATCGTCTGCACCAGCGGCAGCAGTTGCGGCGGGGTCCATCCCCCGGGCTTCAGCACCTTGCCGTCCTCGCGCCGACGCACCTCGTAGACGAATCCCTGTCCTTTGCAGGACAGGCACGGCTGTTGAGAGCGCCGCTCCTGATTGTCGATGTAGGCGACCTTGCCAGTTGCCTCGCAGGCGAGGCAGACGTGCTTAATCTTGTCAACGTTGCTGCGATGGACCTCGTCCCACAGCGGCTGTGGGTCTAGCCCCAGCGCGTGCATCAAACCGCTGGCGACGTAGATCAGGTCAAGGCACGCGTCGGCGATCTCGGTGACCGAGCCGTCGGTTGGCTGGCGCAGGTGATCGCGCCACGCCTCCTCAAGCTCCGAGAACTCCTCGTCGACGAGCCGCTTGTATAGCTCCGCGGTCGCGGGCGACGGCTCCTGCCGAAAGTAGTTCATGAAGGATTTCTGGTCTTTGAACACCAAGTAACTCATTTACTCGTCCTCTGGTTTTTCAGGCTTGTTGTCTCGTGCAGTCCAGCACAGCGCTGCGACGAAATATCCCAGCACCGCGCCGCCCCACGCTCCACACATCAAGACTGCGAACGTACTCATAACTGCTCACTCCTAATCGCGCCGAGCGCACGAAGCGCCCGACGGACTTCCGAGATGACGTTCCGGAGAGCGCGGGTGTCGCTGGCAGAGCGTGCAACCACAACCATCCGGGCTTGCTCCTGAAAGACGAGAGACGCAGCGGAATGTTTGCGTCGCTCGGTGAAAAAGACGCTGGCCCCGACCCAGCTGGAGACCTCGTGCTGAATGGCACGTCGAAATTCGCCGGTCATGTGCCACTACGGAGGCTCTTGGTCCGGAAGAACTCCGCGTGCTGCGGATGATCATGCATGAACAGACGGGCGTAGTACGGCGTGTAGTTGTTCGACATTTTGAACTCCTCGCCGTCGGTCTCGATTTCTGTATGCCAGCGGATGCGTTCGAAGATGGCCTTGCTGGAGTAGTGATGGTGTCCACGGCGAATGACGTCGTAGGTGAACCGCTTGAACAGTTCATAGACGTGCGGGTTCTGCTTATGCCACCGCCACCATTGCGCTTTGATAGAAGCCGACGGAGCGCTGTACTCAACGTGGTGAGTAATCCGTAATGCTTCTGCGTGATGCGCTTCCACACCAGCCTCCGCGTTAGAACGGGATGTCGTCGTTCGGGTCGTCGGCTGCCGGTGCCGCAGGCTTCGACGCCGAGGCGCTACGCGCCGGAGCCGCGCTCTCGCCGTACGACTTCTCGCGCACGGGGTAGACCGACACCATCACGCGATCCGAGCGGTCCTTGTTCGCCACGTACTGCGTCTCCATCGCAATCACGATGGAGTCGATGGCGAGAAACATGGTGCCGTCGTCCTTGGTGTAGACCGCGCCGATGTTCTTGGTGCGTGCCTTGGTCGCGCCGGTCCGGTCGGTGTACTCGCCAACCTTCAGAACAAGATCATGCGTTTGCTTGGATGCCATTTGTGCTTTCCTCGTTGAGAGTGATTTCTTCAGTCGTCTCGCCCAGCAGAACTCCGGGTTCGACGCCCATGTGGTCGGCGGCTTTGACAATCAGGTCGGCCCGCATCATGCGAGCGCCGTTCTCGTGCCACCGAATGGTGTTGACCGAAACGCCCAGCACCTTCGCCAGATCGCGCAGCCATACGGAACGCGCACGCCGGATGACCCGAAAGGTCTCGCCAAGCCGCGCCTCAAAGTCGCCTTTAGGTGTGGGAACTGTTGCCATCGTTGTCCTCTTGGAAGTTGCCCTCGGTCGGCGGGAATGCCGCGGTGGGTTCGGGCTTGGCCCCACCGGCGAAATCGTCGAGCGCGGCACGTGCGTTGCGCGTGGCGATACGCGCTACAGGCGGTGTGACATCCACTGCATCCCGGATGCGCTCTGCCTCATCCGGGTCGTAGATACCCACGAAGCCGAAGGCGACGCGGGCGCATTGGATCATCGCCTTGTGCCGCAGGAACCGACTGGTGTGGGTCTGCCACGGGCCGTTGTTGACGTAGCCGCGGTCGTTCTTGAACGGCGGGCGGTAGCACTCGCTGAACCGCTCACGCACGCTGATGGGATGCGACCGGTCCTTGCGGTAGATGCGGCACTCAATCCACTCCGGGCAGGGCTGGTGTTCCGCGCTCTCGACCAGCTTCTCGCTCTCGACGAACTCCATGCCGTCGAACTGCGGGCTGCTGTTGATGATGCGGCTCCACCCGTCGATGCCAACCACCGGAACAATCCCGCTCTTCTTGTCTGGGAAGGCGTAGATTTCCTTGGTCCATGGGTTGAGGTCGTACTGGTTGGCGACCACGAGGAGCGCCATCATCTGCTCGTTGGTGACGTCGCCGCGGAAGGCAGTCGCCTTCAGCGCAGAGAGCATCTTGTCGGGGTCCACGCTGTACTTGTTCGCCATCAAGGCGAGCAGTCGGGCGCGGGGCTGGGTGCTTTCGATGGTTGTTACGGCTGACATGGTGTGCCCTTCCTCACAAGGTTGGAGTGATGGTCAAAGCGCCCCGATACGTGAGCGCTTTCTGAATGCGCTCCGGAATGACCTTTTCCGGGCGCTCGACTACGGGCCATGACATCCGGTAGCCCGACGCGACCGCCTTGGCGGCGTCACCGAGCTTGGAGGCGATCTGCCCCTTGAGATGCGAGATGGTGGCCTCTAGCTGGTCGGCCTCGGCCTTGCGGGCGAGGTAGTCCGCGCAGAGTTGCGGCAGGTCGCCGTCGGCGGTGAGGTCGACCTGCAGTGCCTTGCTACCGTAGCGGTAGGTCTCGGCAACGCTGTCGTAGTCGGCGACCCACTTGGGTTCGGTGCCGGTCTCGACTCCTTCCCAGAAGGCGGCGATGGCCTCGGCAATCTTCTGCTGCGTCGGCTCGTGCCGCTCAATGCGCCCGCGCAGGAGGCGGTTGCCGCCCACACACGCGACGATCCAGCCGTGGTCCGCGCCTACTGCGCCGATCTGGTGCTGTAGCTGCAGGACGTAGTTGAGGGGCGGCATGATGATCTCGTCGCCTTCGACCGCCCAGCTGTCGCGGAACGCCAAGCCATCGACGTTCTTGAACTCAATCGGCGGGAACCCCGGCTCGTGCGCCTCGTAGTCGAGGCTGGCTCCCCACCCCGTCACCGTGGCGTGGGTGCAGTAGCGGCGCACCTTGCGGAGCTTCCACTTGAACTTCTCCCCGGCCCACGCGGCAAGCGCAGGCTCAAGGAAGTTGCCCGCCTGCACGCGCTCGTTGCTCGACAAATCGTCGGGCATGACGCGACCGGCCTTCTCCTGCCAGAGGCGGTAGCCGGTCTTGAAGGGGGAAAGACTCTCGACGAGGGTCGCGCCCTCGGGCGGGGTCTCGTACAGGTGCAGGACGGCCTCGGTGCCGTCTGCGTATCGCCAGCGATAGAACAGGCTGGCGACTTCCGAACCACCTACGTGACTGTCACGTAGCGAGAGCCATTCGGCCTCGTTGCTTACTGCGATTGCGCCCATGAAATCCTCCGGTTGCCGCCCAATGCGGTAAACCGGAAGATATCACGGGCATGACAGTTACGCAATAGGAAATGTTCGGGTCGTGATATTTTCTAGCGTCTAACTGTTTTTTCGGTGATACTTTTCTTCAAACGACTTGGGCAATCGAAACGACAGCATGAGCCGCATCAACCTCTACGTCGATCAGCGCAGCAGCGTTCCACGCCGTCAGCGTGTACAACCCAGCCTGCGAGCCGCGCTGAATCTCTCTGACCAGACGCTGCTTTTGCGCCGTGACGTCTACTACTGCCAGCTTGCCGATGAGGGCGTCCGGCGGTCGTGCTTGCTTCTCGTAAAACAGCGTCCATCCACCGGGGATTGGATGCAGGCCGTCTTTGTCTATTCTGGCGGCAAGCACTTCGACATCGGTCGGCAGCCCAATCGGTCTGGCAACAAACGCTTGGTCGTCCACGCTGAATACCCTCCCGTAGATGCCAACCACAGCTTCGACGCGAACCATCTGTGGCGGCGTAGCTTTAGACGCAACAGGGGTATTACCAAGCAGTTCATCAACAGACGTGCTGGCGGCTTTTGCAAGTTTCTGCAGCGTGTCGGCTGTCAGATTTGCGCTGACTCCGCTCAAGTAGTTGTAGAGAGTGCTGGATCGAACTCCTGCCTTCTTCGCCCATGGGTGCGGTTTCAGGCCGCGCTTTTCCATGAACGACTTGAAGCTATCACGGGACGCATTCTTTTTAACAGTCACACCGGTGGCCCTCCTTGCGAATTTTTATGATCCTCATCACAAAAACTTTTAGTTCTTCACAAACCAAAGCGCTTCTCCACTGCGCGCAACACGGATAACCCATGCCCCTGCGGTTTGCTCGCGGTAGTTCCTCTAAGTTTCGGAACATCAAGACCGAAATCGACGGTGTCGTCTTCGCCTCCAAGGCAGAGGCGACCCGATATGTCTACCTCAAGAATCTGCTGCGGGTTGGAGAGATTGCGGAACTTGAGCTTCAGCCCCGACACAACCTTGTCGTGAACGGGATCAAGGTATGTGCGTACATCGCGGACTTTCGCTATCGGCGCGTATCGACCGGCGAAATCATCACGGAGGACGTGAAGTCCAAGCCCACTCGAACGCCGGAGTACCGGATCAAAAAGAAGCTGCTCAAGGCGCTGTATGACGTCGACATTGTCGAAGTCGGCTAGTGCCAGACGCATCTCATTTGCCGCAAGGACTTGACCTAATGTGAGTGAGACATAATTATCACGCCCATGACAGCGTTTGGAGGATGGCGTGCCGTCAGTATCACCGTTTGAACAAACCCGGGGGCGACCATGAAGCGCCCCGCGTTCCAGTTTTATCCCGCCGATTGGCGCAAAGACCCGTCGCTGTCGACGTGCTGTCTCGCGGCACGAGGGCTGTGGATCGAACTCATGTGCATCATGCACGAGGCGTCCCCGTACGGGGTGCTGGCGGTCAACGGCAGGCCGATGACAGACCTGCAGATCAGCAGGGCCGTCGGCGAACCGATGGACGTTGTGCAGGGGCTGCTGGACGAGTTGGAAGCCGCAGGAGTTTTCTCCCGCGATGAGAGTGGCGCGATCTTCAGCCGCCGAATGATTCGGGATGAGCAAATTCGAAACGTCCGTGCGGCTGCTGGGAAGCTAGGCGGAAACCCGACTTTGCTTAACCAAAAGAATAACCAAATGTCCAAGCAAAAGCCAACCCCTTCATCTTCATCTTCATCTTCTACTTCAGAAGATAAAACTATCGATCAGCCTACGGCTGACGGTGGGGCTGTCGAGGACTCTCATCGCGGTGAGAATTGCAAAAAGACCGTCGCCTACACCGGTGAGTTTGAGGCGTGGTGGGCTGCGTATCCACGCAAGGTGGGCAAGCTCGCCGCATTCCGCGCCTACCAGACCGCCAAGCGCCACCTCGGGGGCGAGGCTGCCCCTCGCCTACTCGCTGGCGCTCAAGCCTACGGTGCGGCAACGGCGGGCAAGGATGAGAAGTACATCGCACACCCCACCACGTGGCTTAACCAAGGCCGGTGGGACGACGCGGCGACCGCGAGGCCGAAGGGTCCGGTGGGGCGCGACGCATTTGGGGTGGGCGGCTGATGAGCGTCGCCGACAAGCTCAACGCCGAGGGAATTCGACTGCGGAAGTACGACTCGGGCAATCACTACACGATCTGCCCCAAGTGCAGCGATTCCAGAAAAAGTATGAACAAGCGCAAGCCGTGCTTGAGCGTCGCCGTCGGACCGACGCAGATACACGGCGGGCTTCTAGAGGATGGGCGGGCCGTTTGGCATTGTTTTCACTGTGGATGGAGCGGAGGAACTGGTGGAAGGACTAACTCATTCGATTCAGGAAGGACTGGAAGCGCGACACCTCGACCCGGAGTTGGCGCTCAAGCTGGGGCTGCACGCCCTCGTTGGAACAGGTGGTATTGAGGCGCTATGCATCCCGTTTCTACGGGAAGGCAAAGTCGTCAATCGAAAGTTCCGCACGCTCGGCGGCGAGAAGAGGTTCTGGCAGGACAAGGGCGGCGTGCAATGTTTCTGGAACGAGGACATCCTCCGCGATGATTCGCTGATCAACCAGCCGCTGGTCATCACCGAGGGCGAACTTGATGCGCTGGCAGCCATTCAGGCGGGATGGCTCCGAGCAGTTTCGGTCCCGGGCGGCGCACCGGATAAGCCGCTGCCAAACGATACGAGCAAGTACACATTCCTGCAGGAGGCGCGATCCCTCCTTTCAGTCGAGCGCGTGACCACCGTCGTTCTCGCGGTCGACGGCGACGCTCCCGGCGCGAACCTGATGCACGATCTATCGGTGCGCCTCGGGCGCTTCCGGTGCAAGTACGTCACGTATCCGAAGCACCCGGAGGACCGCGAGCGGCGGCTCAAAGACCTCAACGAGGTGCTGATCCACTACGGGCCGAAGGGCGTCGCGGCAACGCTGGATCGAGCGCAATGGCTGCGCGTCGACGGCGTCTATCGCATGAGCGAGTTGCCGCCAGCACCAGAAGCGCCGGTTTACGACATCCCGATGAAGAAGCTCGTCGACCGATACAAGGTGCGGCTTGGCGATCTCGCGGTGTTTACCGGCATCCCGTCGCACGGCAAGTCGTCGGTGGTCAACGACATCTTTTGTCGCTTGGTCGACCGGTACGGGTTGAACGTCGCGTTCGCCTCGTTTGAGCAAATGCCGCAACGCGATCACCGCCGCAACCTCCGCACGTGGTTTTGCCAGAAGCCGACGAGCCATTGCGACAGCCGCGAGCTTGCTGCCGCGGACCAATGGATCGACCAGCACTTCACGTTCCTCGTGCCGAACGAGGACGAGGACGTCACCCTAGAGTGGATGCTCGACAAGGCAGAGGCGGCTGTGATCCAGCACGGGTGCAAGGTGATTGTCATCGACCCGTGGAACGAGATGGACCACGCCCGCAGCCGCGAGGAAAGCCTGACGGAGTACACCGGACGCGCTATCAAGGCGCTGCGCCGGTTTGCGCGAAAGCTCATGGTCCACGTGGTGATCGTCGCTCACCCCGCGAAGCAGCAGAAGGATGATAAGGGCGACTACCGTGTCCCGACGCTCTACGACATATCGGACTCGGCGCATTGGTACAACAAGGCAGATATCGGGGTGGTGGTTCACCGCTACCCGGACTTCACTCTGATTCGCGTCGCCAAGTCGCGCTATCACGACCTGATTGGAACCCCGGGCGACGAAGAGGCCGACTTCGTCTTTGAACAGCGGCGGTTCAATATCCGCTAGGGCGCGTCAGTTGCCCGCGTAGTGTTCGTCGGGCCAGAGCAGGTAGCTGCGATCATCTGTGTCGCCGTAGCTCTGGTAGGTCGGCTTCGACCGAAACGACCCGCCTTGGTACTGGTACATCGTCGTCCAGACCTTTAGGTACGCATCGTGTCGCTCGTCGTTGCGAACCGAATCCTTAAAGTTCGTGTACTCCATGTCGAGTAGCCTCCGCGAGATCGTCTCCATCACGCGGTGCCGCGGCACAAAGGCGCGGAACATATAGTCACGGTTCGGGGTGCGCGTGACGCGCACGTTTGGGAACACGCGCTGCAGGTCACCCTTCTTTCGACCGCGCACCAGTAGCAGGTCGCGTCCACGCAGGGGTTTGGGAACGTCGTGGGGCTTGGGTTGTACTATCGACAAAAAGGCGTCGTTCAAGAAAATCCACATTTTGCTTTCATCTCCTCTAGCAGGTCCGTGGGCGCGGCACCTGTGCCGTCCCGAAAGTTGACCGTTGTTCCAAGATTCGCTCGCGCCATCGCGGCGTTGATGCGTGCCGACCGGCGGTCTATGCGCCCCGCTTGGTACGCGGTCAGCGGGGGCTTCTCGTGTACTGGAGGTGCGTCGAGCGTCGTCGAGCGGGCCGCGCAGCCGACGCACTCGCGCCGCCGTTTGATGTAGCCCGTTCTCGGGTCGGTTTGCGTTCTAATGATCTTCGTCTGTGAGCCGCAACGCTCGCAGGGGTTTATCAGGCGTTCCATACTGTTCCATCACAAGTTTAGGTGGGCGACCGACGTACTTGCCGTCCTCTACCGCCCAGATCACTCTGACGCCGTCGCCGAACTTTTCTCGGAACTCGTCAGCAAAGGCTGTCACTTGCGGGAACTCGGTGCGGAACCTGCGGCGGGCGCGTTCGCGTTGCTCCGCGAGACGCGCCTCCTCCGCAGCCTTCTTTGCCGCCGCTGCATCTACAGCGTCGTCGAATACCGGCGATGGGTACTGGCGGCTCACGCCGCCACCTTCACCCGATCCAGCATCCGACCGGCGACCTGCTCAATCCGAAGTCGGTTCTCCTGCAGGGTTTCGCGCCGCGCTACCGCGGAGACGCCCTGCGCGAAGTCCCATACGGACTCGGGCAGCTTCTGCTCCTCGACCACGCACGTATCGATGACGTTCTTCGCAGCTTTCTCGGTGAACCCGTAGCGCCCAAGGAACTCCAGCCGGTCTTCCTCGTTGCGGGCAACGATAGCCGCCTTGGCTGCTTTGACTCCCGCGACAAGGCGGGACTCGGTGAGGTTGGCGAACTCTAGCAGGGCTGGCTCGGCCTCTTCCAAGAAGCGTTCCGGTGCGCCGCTCGTGTGCTTGAACACGATCTGGTTGAAGTCCTCGACCCCCCAGAGGTTTCGGTTCTGGCAGACCCCGCGCAGGTACATCGAGGCGAAGCCGAAGGTGCGGCTCCCGACCTCGCTGTTCCACACGTAGAACCCGCGGAACATCAGGTCCGGGTTGCCGTTGGGCAGCTTGCCGACCTCAATCGGGTTCTTGTCGTCGACCAAGAAGAGGAACACGTCGCGGTCGCTGGCGTACAGCGTGGTGTTCTCCTTGGTGATATTGACGTTGGGGTTGTACGACACGCCGAACTTGCTGCCCCACTCAATGGTCCCGGGCACCTTCCAGCGGGTATCGCCCGTTCCGTTGCCCGCCACCTTCATCACCGCATCCACCACATCGCGGTCGTAGATGCGCCCGTAGCGCGGGCTGGTGATGCCGCGCAGGAGCCGCCCGCTCTCGCCGGGGTCGCGCAGGTACAGGGCCACGCTTTTCTGCTCGGCGGTCTGCAGCCCGTAGTTCAGGTTGATGGCGGCAAGCGGCCCGGGGAGGCTTCGCAGGTAGTTGGCGGGTGCCCCGGCGGTTCGGCAGACCTGATCAAATGCCCAATGGCTGGGGGTGACCGTCGCCCCCTCCGCTTCGATGGCGAGGTAGTCCGGCTGGTCGTCGCTGTACAGCGCGTTGATCTGGTTGGGCAGCACGTTCTGAACGCTGCTCTGGTCGGCCCAGCTGGCGACCTGCGCTCGGAGGTCCGTGAGGCTGGTAAACCGCTGGTCGTCGGGCCGGTTGGCCCACTGGGCGCTAACGGTGCCCACCATCTGCCCTTTGCTTACGTCGATCTGGTAACTCATGGCTTTCACCCTTCCTTTTGAGTTGGCCCCCGGTATTGGGGACGCCTGAATAATATCATCCCTGTGACATTCCGCAAGTCCTTTTTCTCATTCAGACGCTAAAAACCGCCCCGGGGGCTTGTGCGCCTGTCATCCCGGTGATACAAGTACACCCGGACGCATTTTCCGGGGCTTGGCGGCGGTTCCCCTTCCTCCAGACCCATCCCTGCCCCGGGCCGTCCGCATTGGCGACCCCGGGCGGGCGAAGAACCGCCCACCTTTTTGCCGCCCGTCCGGGGTACGCCGTCTCTTACAGGAGCGATATGGCGAACGCCCTTCAGGTCACGTACCGAAAGCTGACGGACCTCATCCCGTACGTCCGGAATGCCCGGACGCACTCCGACGAGCAGGTCGCCCAGCTGGCTGGGTCGATCAAAGAGTTCGGCTGGACCAACCCGATCCTTGTGGACGAGGACGGCGGGATCATCGCGGGCCACGGGCGTCTGCTGGCTGCCCAGCGGCTGAAGATGGACGAGGTGCCCACGATCCAGATCGTCGGGCTATCGGAGGCGCAGCGGCGGGCGCTCGTTCTCGCCGACAACAAGCTGGCCCTCAACGCGGGCTGGGATTTCGAACTGCTGAAGGTCGAGCTAGGCGACCTCAATGAGCAAGGCTTCGACATCGCCCTGACCGGCTTCTCGGTGGACGAGTTGTCCAAGCTCCTCGCCCCCGCGGGGACGGAGGGACTAACCGACCCAGACGATACGCCGGAGGTGCCGGTCGAGCCGATCACCAAGCTCGGCGACGTATGGGTGTGCGGTCCGCATCGCGTCATGTGCGGCAGCAGCTTGGAGCAGACGGCGGTCGACAAGCTTTGCGCTGGGCAGGCCGTCGATATGCTCTTGACCGACCCGCCCTACAACGTCGCGTACACCGGCAAGACGAAAGACGCGCTCACGATCAAGAACGACAGCATGGACGACCAGTCCTTCCGCGACTTCTTGCGCGACGCCTTTGTCTCTGCCGACACCGTGATGAAGGCTGGCGCGGTGTTCTACATCTGGCACGCGGACTCGGAGGGCTACAACTTCCGCGGCGCGTGTAAGGACGCGAACTGGACCGTGCGCCAATGCCTCATCTGGCGCAAGAACCACATGGTCATGGGCCGTCAGGACTACCACTGGCAGCACGAGCCGTGTCTCTACGGGTGGAAGGAAGGCGCGGCGCACCTCTGGGCTGCGGACCGCAAGCAGACGACCATCCTCGACTTCGACCGCCCCTCGCGCAACGAGTCGCACCCGACGATGAAGCCGGTGGCCCTCTTTGAGTATCAGCTACTCAACAACACCAAGGGCGGCGACATCGTGCTGGACAACTTTGGCGGGTCGGGGACCACGCTGATCGCTGCGGAAAAGAACGGGCGCGTGGCCCGCCTCATGGAACTGGACCCGAAGTACGTCGATGTGATTGTGCAGCGGTGGCAGGAGTTCACCGGGAAACAGGCCACGCTGGAATCGGACGGGCGCACGTTTGCCGAACTCGGCAGCGCCCGCAAGGCGGCGTGAGATCAGTCGCGGCTCTTGACGGTCGGGCGTACCGGCTGCCCGCGCTCGGGCTGCGACGGCGGGCTGAAGAATTCCACGAAGATGTTCCCACACGGTTTGCCCTGCAGGTAGGCGACCTCATCGCGGAACAGCAGGTAGTCGTAGGCTTGCGCCTCAACGACCGGTCCCGCCCAGCGCCGGACCATCGACCGGATAATCTTCTTGGCCTCACCCGCGTCGAGGTAGCCGCGCACCTTCTGCGGCTCCTTCTGACCTTTTTCTTGCACCCAGATACTCGCCATCTCAACTCCTCGCCCAAGAGCGTCGGTGGCGTGCCGAATCCTGTCAACACTAGATTCGATACGCCACCGGTTGCTTAACCAAAAACCAACCTCGGACCAACCATGCGCTACTTGGAAGCCTTCTTCGCCTTCGTCGTCCGGCTCACCGCACTCGCGGTCGCCTTCTTCGCATTTGGCGTCGCCTTCTTGGCGTTCATGGCGGGAGCGTTCTGCGGCGCGGTCTGCTTCGTCGCCTTCGCTACGTTCGACTGGGCGGCGAGGTTCGCCAGCCCCGAAACCTTGGCAGCATTGAGATGGGACAGCAGCAAGTCGCGGTAGCCGATCAGCGCCCGGGCGTAGGTGTTGCTCCCCTTGAGCGGGTAAGCAGCAAGACCGGCGACGTCACCAGCACGAGCCAGCTGGTGAAGCGCCTTCGCGTGGGTGTTGTAGCTGTAATTCCGTTCGCTGTTGAACTCCAACTCCGGCGGGAGGCTGCCCCCAGCCACCGCCTGTCGCGCCTGTGAGAGCAGGGTCGAGCGCGGCGGCTTCGTGGGCATGGTCGCGGCCTTCTGCGCCGCCATCTTGCCCACCACCGCCTGAATCGCCTCAAACCCGCCCTTGGGTAGAAATACCTTCTGCAACGCCGTCATATCGCTTCCTCCGAAAAAGTGGGGCTGGGGGAATGGCCCCGGTGATTGAACTAACCCCCGAATTCCTGTATCGCTTGGCGGTATCCGTTCTCACCGGCATGAGCCTCCGTATGGCCCCGAACCCGCCCTTTGCCCTCTGGTATCACCGTGGTGACAATGTTGCTCGGTTTCCGGGGCTTTGCAAGTCCTCAATATCAACTTGGCGATAACCCCTATGCCGAAGAAAGCCCGAACCCCCGCCCCTACCCCGCCACCGGCCCCGGCTGCCGCCGTTACCGCCCCCGTGGCCCCGGTAGCCGCCCCCCCTGCCCCTTCCCCCGTTGAAAAAAAGGGACCGGCGAACAAGCACGCCCCGACCCCCCAAACCCGGAACCTCGTGGAACTGGCGATGCTCAACGACATGACACACGAGCAGACGGCGCAGCTGGTGGGGATCGACGCCAAGACACTCCGGGTCCACTACGCCGACGAACTGGAGCAAGGGAAGCTCCGGATGTTGTCCCGCGTCTCCGCGAACCTGTATCGGATCGCGTCGCAGCAGCAGGACATCAAGGCGGCGCTCACGGCGTCGATATTCCTGCTCAAGTCGAAGGGCGGTTACAACGACCGCGCTGCCGAGGCGACCGCGGTGATGGAGTCCGCGGGACCGGTCCGCTTCACCCTGCGATTGGGCGACCGCCCGATGGTTAACTGATGGGCGCGGCGCGGAAGCTAGAACCCATTCAAGGCGAGTACATCCGTCCGTGGCTGTACGACGCACAAGAGCGGGCGATCTTCTGCGCGGCGCGATACGGCGTGGTCGAGGCCAGCACCAAGGCGGGCAAGACCGTCGGCTGCATGGCGTGGCTGGTCGAGCAGGCGGTCCTCAACGGCGGCATGAACCGCAACTTCTGGTGGGTGGCCCCGGTATATCCGCAGGCCAAGATCGCCTTTCGGCGCATCAAGGCGGGATTGCCCGTCGGTAGTTATCTTGCAAACGAGTCCGAACTCACCATCCGTTTGCTCGCGCCTATGTCCACGATCTGGTTCAAGACCGCAGAAAAGCCAGACAACCTCTACGGTGAAGACGTCTACGCCGCCGTCATTGACGAGGCGTCGCGCTGCCGGGAGGACTCGTGGATTGCCGTCCGCTCCACCCTGACCGCGACCAAGGGTCCGGTCCGGATCATCGGAAACGTAAAGGGCCGCACGAACTGGCACTACCGGATCGCACGGCGGGCCGAGTCCGGCGACGCGGGCTACCACTACGCCAAGCTGACGGCCTACGACGCCGTGGCTGGCGGGGTGCTGGACGCCGCAGAGGTCGAGGACGCCAAGCGCATCCTCCCCGAGGCGGTGTTCAAGGAGCTATACCTCGCCGAACCGTCGGACGACCAAGGGAACCCATTCGGGATTCACCACATCGCGGGCTGCGTCGGAACGATCTCCGAGGACCGGCCCGTCGCGGTGGGCATCGACCTCGCCAAGTCGCATGACTGGACCGTGGTCGTTGGGCTAGATCGCCGCGGCGCGGTCTGCGGGTTTGAGCGTTGGCAGGGAACGTGGGAAACGACCGAGGGACGTATCTTGTCCCTTATCGGAAACGTGCCGACACTGGTAGACTCCACGGGTGTAGGCGACCCCATTGTCGAGCGCCTGCAGTCCAAGCGACACAACGTCAGCGGCTTCAAATTCACCTCGCAGTCGAAGCAGCAGCTGATGGAGGGGCTAGTCCTCGCCATCCAGCAACGTCAGCTTCGCATCCCCGACGGGATTCTCCGGTCGGAACTGGAAAGCTTTGAGTACAGGTACACCCGTACCGGCGCGACCTACAACGCACCGGAAGGGCTACACGACGACTGCGTCGTGGCGTTGGCACTTGCGTGGCAACAGTACCGCGCTGCTGCGCCCGATTTGGCGTATGCGCGTCCAGACGGCCTGTCACGGATCAGTCCGTGGGTCAGCGCCGATGAGCGAGGAGAATACTGATGGCAGAAGAAAACCGAGAACCGCTGAAGTACGACCCGAGTGTCATCGGCACGTCGGGTCTGCGTGCGTACGGCGGGTATGTCCAAGAGGAGGCCGAGCGCGACCTGCGCGGTCTCAACGGCTCGCGCATCTACCGCGAGATGGCTGACAACGATCCGATTGTCGGCGCGGTGCTGTTCGCAATCACGATGCTGATAAGACAGGTCGAGTGGCGCGTGCAGGCAACCGACGACTCGCCGGAGGCCGAAGGCGCGAAGCAGTTCGTCGAGGAGGTCATGCACGACATGAGCGTGTCGTGGAACTCCGTCATCACCGAGGTCTGCTCGATGTTCACCTACGGCTATGCGCCGATGGAGATCATCTGGAAGCGTCGCCTCGGCTCGGACTCGACGGACCCGACCGGACGTAGCGTCTACAACGACCGCAAGATTGGTATCCGGTCGCTGTCGCTCCGTGCCCAGAACACGATCCCCAAGTGGGAGATGGACAAGGACGACGGCAGCATCGTCGGTCTCTGGCAGCAGCCGTACGACCGCGGCATGGTCTGCATCCCTATCGAAAAGCTGCTGCTGTTCCGCACCTCCGAGGAGCGCAACAACCCGGAGGGCCGCAGCGTGCTACGCAACGCGTACCGCCCGTGGTTCTTCAAAAAGCGCATCGAAGAGGTCGAGGCGATTGGCTTGGAGCGCGATCTCGCAGGTCTGCCGATTGCCTACATCCCGTCCAACTACCTGATGCAGGGCGCGGACAAGCTCGACCGGCAGGTCGCCGAGGAATACAAGCGGCTGATCCGCAGCATCAAGCGCGACACGCACGAAGGCTTGGTCCTTCCGTCGACGCGTGATAGCAGCGGGAACCTGATGTTCGAAATCAAACTGCTGTCGACGGGCGGCTCCCGCCAGTTCGACACCAGCAAAGTCATCGAACGCTACAACAAGGCGATTGCGACCAGCGTCCTCGCTGATTTCATTTTCCTTGGGCAGGGATCGACAGGCAGTTTCGCGCTGTCGTCGAACAAGACAGAAATCTTCGCCACCGCAGTCGGCGCGTACACCAAAGGCATCGCCGAGGTGTTCAACCGTCACCTGCTGCCGCGGCTCTGGAAGCTCAACGGGATGGACCACGAGGTCATGCCGTCGCTGGTCCCGGGCGATCTGGAAAAGCCGGACCTGACTGCGCTGGGCGAGTTTGTCAGCAAGCTCACTGCGTCGGGCGCAACGCTGTTCCCCGACCGCGAACTAGAGAACCACCTGCGGCAGGCGGCTGGCTTGCCGCTCGCCCCAGAGGAATCTATGGGCGACGACTTCGTGCCAGATATGGAAGCGACGCCGACCGACGAGCAGGCGACGCCTGTCGTGCCGGAGGCGCTGCCTACCGACGGGGAGAACAGCAATGGCTGAAGAAATCAAACTCGTGCGTGGCGATAACCGCCCGTACATCAAACTCACGCTCACCAAGTCAGACGGGACAGCTCTCGACGTAAGCGACGCAGACACCACCGTGTCCATCCACTTCCGCAGCGTGACAGCGGAGGCGGTGCTAACCACCATCCCTGTCACCAAACTGAACGGAGGTGCGAGCGGCGAAGTGATGTTCAACTTTCCGGGGGCCACGCTGAACGTCGACCCGGGGTATTACGAAGGCGAAGTAGAAATCAACTTCGACGGCGAAAAGCAGACGCTCTACGACCGGCTGAAGTTCCTTGTCCGTGAACAAATTGCTTAAGGAGAAACAACCATGGCTGCAATGACCGACTATCTTGAGAACAAGCTGATCGACCAGCTGTTCCGCGGGCAGGCGTACACCTTCCCGGCTGGCCTCCACGTTGGGCTGCTCACCGCGGCTCCGTCCGACACGGGCGGTGGCACCGAGGTGTCTGGCAACGCCTATGCGCGTCAAGACCTCGCCCCGTCGCTTACCAACTGGGCGGGCACGCAGGCCGCTGCTTCGACGACTGCGTCGTCCGGAACGAGCGGCACCACGAGCAACAACGTGGCGATCACGTTTCCGACTCCGACGGCCTCGTGGGGTACGGTGACGCACTTCGGCGTGTGGGACGCGTCGACGAGCGGCAACCTGCTGGTCTACGGTGCGCTCAACATCGCCAAGACGATCAACCAAGGCGACACCGTCACCTTCCCGATCTCGTCGCTGTCGTTCCAGATCGACAACTAATCGGGCGCGGGGGCCGCGGGCGTGGCGGTATTTAATACCCCGGTCCTCAACCAAGCCGTACTCAACGGCTCGGCTGGGGAGGTTCATGCGCTCGCGGCCTCTGTCTCGGGGGTCGCGGGTGCTTCCGCGTCCCTATCGAAAACTGCTCGGCTAGCCAGCACCGCCACCGGCGTTGCATCAGCGTCTGCTGGGCTGGCAGTCAGCAAGCCGCTCGGCGCATCCTTCGCTGCGCTGGCGACATCTACCGCGATCACCAGCGTCGCGTACCGCATCGCCTCGACGGCGACCGCCGTCGCAAGTACGACGGCTGGGCTGACGCGTGCGGCAAGCCTTGGTGCGACCGGCTTCGGCCTTGCCACCGCCACCAACACCTCCGTTGCCCTGTCTGTGCCACTCGGTGGCACGGGCGCAGCGCTCGCTGGCGTTACCGTCCCGCTTTCGGTCACCAAGGGGCTGGCTGCGGCGGTTAGCAGCGCAGCGACGGCGGCTGGCAACACGAGCCAGACCGCTCCGCTCATGGCGGGCGTCGCCGCGATCAGTACGGCTGGCAACGCTACGCTCGACAAGACGGCCCCGCTCGCAGGCAGCCTCTCGGCGTCGGCGACAAGCAGCACCTCGACCGACGTCTCCAAGCCGCTCGCGGACTCCGCGATTGCCACCGCAACAGCAACGGGCAACATCACCGTTGCGTTCGTCGCAGACGCGAACGCTGCGGCAACGGCAACAGCCTCGGTTAGCGCCACGCTCGACAAGCCACTCGGCGCGTCGGTATCCGGCGACTGCTTGGCCTCGACCGGCAGCGCGATCACGAAGCCGCTCGGGTGCGGTGCGACGGCGGTTGCCAGCGTCAACGTCGACCTCGCTCATGCCCTGTACGCCAGCGGCGTAGCCATCTCCTCGGCAAGCGCCTCGGCGGGTATCACCAAGCCCGCAGAAGGCGCAACGCAGGCCGAGGCTGCGGCTACGGCTACCCTTGCCCTTACCAAGCCCGTGGATGCGGCTGTTGGGGCTACAGCGGCGGCTACAGCGGCCCCGGTGGTCGCCTATATCGTCGAGGGCGCGGCGGTGGCGGCGGTGGCGGCTACGGCTGGCCTTGCCAAGACCGCCGTGCTGGGCGGTGCATCGGCGGCGGCGGCGTCGGGCGATGGCTCGCTCCAGTTCCTGATCCCGATTGAGGGCGCTGCGGTCGCGCAGGCAACGGCGACGGCTGACCTCGCCAAGTCCGCGAATCTCACCGTCACCGGCGTCGGCGCTGTTGCCAACGCTGGGCAGGCCGACCTCGCGGTTACGAAGCTGCTGGGCATCGCCCTGCACGCGCAGGCGCAGGCGTCTGGCGTCACGTCGGTTGCCTACGTCGTCGCAGGCACGAACAACGCAGACAGCAGCGGCGCAGCTGGGCTAGCGGTTACCAAGAACATCGGCACGGCGGCGGCAGCTACCGCGACCGCCATAGTATCGCCAGCCGTTAGTAAGCCGCTCGGTGGCGCGTCATACGCAACGCAGACCGCTACAGGCGTCACCTCGGTCGCCTACATCGTCGGGAGCAACTCGACGGCGCAGGCGGCGTCGCAGGCAGGACTCGGCGTCACCAAGAACATCGGCACCACGGTCGCCGCCACCTCGTCCTCGACTGGCGCTCCGCTGGTCGACTTCGTGTTGGCGACCACGGCAAGCGCCTCGTCGAACGGCTACGGCCTGCTGTTCCTCAACGTTCCCCTCGGCGCGTTCGGCGTTGGTCGGGCCGAGTCTACCGCCGGTGCCGATATCACCAAGATCATCGGCGCGTCGGGCATCGCGTCGGTTAGCACCTCTGCTGCTGCACTCGGCCTGACGGTCAACATGACTGCCAGCGCCACCGCCGGGGTCACCCCGGGCGCGTCGGCAGAGATGGCGCTGACCAAGAACATGGGCGCGGTATCGCAGGCCGACCCGGATGCATTGGGCGGCGTGGATGTGGTCAAGCCGCTCGACGGCCTTGGCGCAGCGAACGCCGACACCTACGCCGAAACGTCGGTGGCCTACGTCGTCGACGGCATCGCCTACGCGCAGGCCGACGGCAACGGCGGTATCACGCTCACGATACCGCTTGGTGCAGACACCGCGGTCTACAACTACGGCTTCGCATCGGTCGACACGACGCTCGCGCTCACGGTCAACCTTGAGGCGGCTGCTGTCGCGCAGATGACCGTCGCCAATGCGCGTCTCAAGAGGATAATTTTCGGAGAATTCAGCGCGACGGCCTCGGTTATGGACGCCGCTGCCCTGTCCGCGGTTGCCGATGTCGGCTATACCGTCTACGTGCAGGGCGTCGTGTACGCAGCCACGGTTGATGGCATCACGGTGCAAGCAGAGATCATGGACGCTTACGAACTGAAGAGGGCTGCGTAATGGCAATCCTGTATAAAAACAACGCGGTGTCGGCGCTGGCGAGTAGCATCACCAACGTCGCCACGTCGATGTCCGTCACCGCCGGTCAGGGAGCGCTGTTCCCGACGATCTCCGGCTCGGACTACTTCTACGTCACGATCATCTCGTTCAGCAATCCAAGCTCCTACGAGATCGTGAAGGTCACGGCGCGGTCGACAGACACGTTCACCATCGTTCGCGCACAGGACGGCACAACCGCCGCGGCGTGGTCTGCGAATGATCGCGTCGAGCTTCGCATTACCAACGCATTACTTTCGGACGCGCTCGGCGAGCGTGCGCTAGTCGGCGGCACCAACGCGACTGGAACGTGGCCTATCGGCGTCACGGGAAACGCTGGCACAGCAACGACGCTCGCAACGGGCCGCACGATTGCCTTAACGGGAGACGTTACAGGCACCAGCGGCACGTTCAATGGTTCTGCGAACCTGTCGTTCGCCACGACGCTCGCCAACAGCGGAGTCACGGCTGGCACCTACACGAAGGTGACTGTCGACGCGAAAGGTCGCGTCACGACTGGCGCGTCACTTGCGTCCGGCGATCTGCCGACGTACACCGGCACCCTCACCTCGTCGCAAGTCACGACCGCTCTCGGCTACACGCCGTTGTCCAACGCCACGAGCTACCTGCCGCTCACCGGCGGCACGCTGTCCGGTGCTTTATACGGCAACGTCTTGTATGACAACAGCTATCGCGCCATGTCCGCTGTTGCGATGGATATGCCGCGCAACATCGGAGCGTCCACCAATCTCAGCACAGACCTTGAGGCGGGTGGCGCGTACAGCAGCTACGGCTCTGCCAACACAAGCTGGGACGCTCCATTTTCATACGGCGGTGTAATCGGGCTGGCGTTCGGTAGCGGGATTCGCGCCCAACTTGGGTTCGATATTCGGCACAACAACTCGGACTACGGAAACCTCTGGATTCGCACCAAGAACAATCTTGGGTATTCCACTTGGAGAACCGTATTGCACTCCGGCAACTACGGCAGCTACTCGCCGTCGTTGACGGGAAGCGGTGCCAGCGGAACGTGGGGCATTAGCGTTTCCGGTAACGCCGCAACGACGTCACAGCGCAATTTCAGCGGCGACATTTCTGCTACCGGTCAGGGGCGCTTCACCGGTTGGTACAACGGCAACGCGGCGACGGGACAGGCGGCAGAGATCGGAATGTCTGCTGGTCAGGGCTACATCTTCGTTTACAACCGCGATACGTCGACTTACGGCACGCTGAATGTCGCGGCAAGCAGCGCAAACCTTCAGTTTTCGGGCAGCACGATCAACGCCACCTCGGGCGCGTTGCAGCAGGGCGGCAACCAAGTTCTCCACGCCGGTAACTACACGAGCTACTCGCCTTCCCTGACTGGCTCCGGTGCAAGTGGTACGTGGGGCATCTCCATCACGGGTAACGCCGCTACCGCGACGTCCGCTACCGACAGCACAAAACTGCCGTTAAGCGGCGGTCAACTCACGGGGCAGGTCGAGTTCCGTTCCGCGAACCAGCTGACGTTCAGCGATGGCGCGAACACGATGCGCGGGTTCATCAAGAGCCTCGCCAACACCGGCACCGGGGCTGCCGGACTTGTCATTGCGACGTCTGGCGGCGAGTCCATCGTCTTTAAGGACGGCAACGCCGACTCCGGTGACATCAACTTTGTCATTCGTGGCGATGGGGTACTCCTCCAAGGCGGCTCCAATACGCTGCTTCATGCTGGTAACTACAGCAGCTATGCACTCCCCATAAGTGGCGGGACGTTGACGGGCAACCTTTCGTTTTCCGCATCCAACCCGTCGATTACCTCCGGCGGCAGCTACATCACGATCCCGAATGGCGCGTACTTCAGCGGCGGGACGGTGTACGTCAGCAATCAGATGCAGATTCGTGGGGGACTTGCGAACGACGTCGCATCGGAACTCGTCTTTAACGGCGGCACCTCTGGCATAACCAGAGCGACCGGTGTTCTGCGTGTTGAAGGAAACGCCGTTCGCCAAGGGAATAACCTTGCTCGTCCAATCGTCAATTGGAGTGCCAGCGGCTCTTCAAGCGGCATGGTGATCTTCAAGTTGCCGGGAGGCTCTGGCAACTACGGCATGGTTCACATGGTGTTTGACATCTACGAGTACGACTCGCCGAGAGTGGCGACCGTAATCGTCGGCGGTCATAACTGGAGTGGCAATTGGTACAACACCGCGTGCAATGTCCTTGGCTACACCGACAAGCAAATCCGTCTTGGATTTAAGGACGGTCAGTACTGCGTAGTATTTGGTACGTCCGGATCATCGTGGTCGTACGGCACCATTGTGCTTCGCAAAATCCACAATGGTGGGTTCTATGACAACGTCATGGACTTGGGCGGCTCATACACCGCCGCGCAGACGACCACCGAGTCCTTTAGCGCAGTCACCGGAGACCTGCGGGCAACAAGGTCACCGGCATCTCACGAAGTGTGGGGCATCCTTTACGGATACAACAGCGTTCGCTCCAACATCTTCTACGATACGGACAACACCGGTTACTACTGCGACCCAGCCTCGTCATCCCGTCTCAGCACCATTTATTGCGGCGACGTTTACAACGACCTCGGCGGCTGGTTTCGCAACTACGGCGCGACAGGTATTTACAACCAGTCGTACGGAAATCACTTTTACTCGGATTCCGGTAACTACTGGAACGTCTCATTGGGCGGTAATTCAAACGGTGGCATCCGGTTCCGCGATAACCACGCGGGGACGATTCGCGGCTATGTGTACGCCGATACCGGCAACAACATAGGCTTTCTGAACTCAAGCGGAAGCTGGCGTGCGCGAGTCGTTGGCGATGACTACTTCCTCGTCGAAGGGTCCTCTGTTCGTGCGCCGATCTTCTACGACAGCAACGACACTGGTTACTACGCAGACCCGAATAGCACCAGTGTCCTTAACTACCTGCTGACCCGCCGAGTTAAGTTTATTGGCGAGGGTGGCGACTCCGGTTTAGGCACCGAAGCGTATGCAATCTACCAAGAGGGCGGGTCGTGGAGTCATCCATACCCTGACCTTCGTATCGCGTTTCACACCGGCATCAAGCTCGGTGCCAACGCGAGCTACCAAGGCATCCGGTTCTACACCGACTACGACATGTCCTCGCAGGTCATGTCCGTCAACAACAGCAGCGATGCTCTTGGTGCTGCAAACGTATATGTGAACAACTCTCTGCAGGCTGGAAGCAGCCTGCGGGCACCAATCTTTTACGACAGCAACGACACGGGATATTACACGGACCCTGCAAGTACCTCACGCATGAACGTGGTTGATTCCAATCGCGTGACGTATCTGTCGAAGGGCTATGACGCCGTTTATGTTGGCGGTTCCGGGTTGTATCAAATTGGCTATCCAGACACGAACTGGTGGCACATCACGACCTCCGGAACGATGTCGTTGCTGCTGTCCTGTGGATGGGACTGGGACCGGCAGGTTGGGTTCCACTACACCCCAGCAGCGTCTGGTTCGAACGGCGGCACACTCCGTATCGGGCAGATGAGTAAGAACTCGTCCGGCTACAACCACACGTACACCTATATGCACATGAACGGTGCAGATAGGTTTTACTGGGACTGGAACGGCGTGTTCCAAGCATACGGGGATTGCCGCGCTCCGGTGTTCTACGACTATAACAACACTTCGTATTACGCCGACTTGTCCTCGACCGGAGACTCTATTCGTGCAGCAGGCAACATCACGGCCTACTACTCGGACGAGCGCCTCAAAACACACCTCGGGACAATTCCGAACGCTGTCGACAAGGTCAAGCAGCTGGAGGGCTTCTACTACGAGGCCAACGCGACGGCACAACGACTCGGATACGAGCCGCGACGCGAAGTTGGCGTTTCGGCGCAGGCGGTGCAGCGCGTACTGCCGGAGATCGTCAAGCCCGCACCGGTAAGCGCGGAGTACCTCACCATCGACTATGAGCGGCTTGTTCCTCTGCTCATTGAGGCCATCAAGGAACAACAAACCCAGATCGACGCCGCCGTGGCTGAGATCAAATCTCTGAAGGAGAAGATGCAATGACAACAACCTATTCGTGGAAAGTGACGGGCATGAAGGTCCGTGACGAGGTGAACGAGGCGGGCGTGACCCTCTCAAAAGCAGTCTGCCAGACGTATTGGGAAAAGAAGGGAATCGACGAGAATGGAAACGAAGGATCGTTCATCGGAGCGACCCCGTTCACTGCCGCAAGCGTTCCTGCGGACCAGTTTGTTCCATTCGATCAGCTGACAGAGGCAGTCGTTCTGGAGTGGATCAAGGCCGTGGTTGTTGGGGACTATGAAGCGCACGTTAACGGCAGGATTGCGAAGCAGATTGCTGACAAGGCAATCACTGAAGCGACGATGCCGTGGGCACCCCCACCGCCAGAGCCGGTGGCTCCGCAACCCCCCGCCCCCGCTGTCTAACAGGAGAATTGCAATGCCTATTGTGTACTCAACAACGATCAACGGTGTTCGCGTCAAGACCGAGAGCGGTATGACCGACGTCGTCAAGGAAGTCGATATCAGCCTCACCGGCGTCGACGGAACCTGCGAGTTCACGCTGCCGGTCACCGTCAAGATGCCTGCCGCGGACCCGGAGTCATTCACCGCGTTCGGCGATCTGACCGAGGCGCAGATCGTCTCGTGGGTCGAGGCGCAGGATGACGTTCTGCAGCCGCGCAAGGCGCACATCGCCATCGTGCTTGAGCGCGAGGTCGAGAAGGCTGCCGCGCAGAGCAAGCCGCTGCCGTGGGAACCGGCCCCCGTGCCGCCAGCCCCATCGCCGCTCGCCAACCCCGAAGAGTAAGCAAGGGCTAAAAAATGCCGCTCGTATCATCCGGCGAGATCAGTATCGGCGGGTCGACCACCGACCGCTCTATTAACAGAGAGCTTGGTCGGTCGGCTACGGCTACGTCGAGCCTCGGCGAGACGGCGCTGCGGAACCTTGCGGGCGTCTCAAGCGGCGCGATCAGCCTCTCAAACTTTTATGGCAAATCAAGCCTTGCCGCGACGCTTAACGACTATCCCGGTGGTTCTTCTGCGATTTCGTTGAACGACTACTACTTCAACAACTACGCTTACTACGCGGAATCGTTCGTCAAGATTGTCCTGAACAGCAACGGCACCGCACAGTACGCATACGGAAACACCTCGACCGCGCAAACAAACTATGCGTCGTTTACATGGAAGACCGGTGGCGGATCGGCTGGTGACTACTATGCTCGCGTTACAAACCTTTACGGATCGTTCTGGTCCGCACCAGCTAGCGACGCGCTCCACGCGCTGTCAACAACGCGTGAATGGATGGTTCTGGCATACGTGAATGGAAACCCGGCAAGCGGCTATGCATACGCACAAGGAACTCTTCAGATCTGCAAGAGCGATGGAACGGTATTAGCGTCACGGTCATTTGATATGTACGCCGAAGTGTCAACTGGTAACCCGCTGTAACATCTCCCCAACTCCACCACGAGGAAAGCACGATGGACGAAATGCTCAAGATCGAAGTGAACCCGAACGACGCCAACATCATCCTTGGCGGGCTGCTGGAACTTCCCGGTAAGGTCGCGCTCGACACCTATATGCGGGTGCGGCAGCAGCTGGAGATGCAGGTGTCCCAGCGGCAGCAGGAGGCCGCGCAGCCGCCGGTCATTGACCAGTCCAAGGCGAACTAATCGCCCCGGTGTCACGCTGCTGACACCGCCCTACTTCGCCGACGCTTCGCGGGACAGTTTTTTGCTGTCCTGCAGGCGTCTGCGTCGCTTTGTCTCTTGTAGCGTCTGATTTGCCGCTTATCATTGGGATGTGACCCGCCCCTCGGAGCCGCACCCATGATGACATTGCTGTCAACGCTGACGTCCTTTTTAGCCGGTGGCCTCCCAAAGCTCCTGCAGCTATTTCAGGACCGGCAGGACAAGAAGCACGAACTGGCGCTGATGGCGGCGCAGAAAGAGAAGGAACTCGCTCTGCTGGAGCGCGGCTATCTGGCGCAGGCCAAGGTCGAGGAGATCAAGCTAGAGCAGGTCGCGCTGACGACGGCATCCGAAGAGCGGCAGTCGCTCTACCAGCACGACGCCGAGATCGGCAAAGGCGCGTCGCAGTGGGTGGTCAACCTGCGAGCCTCGGTGCGTCCGGTCATCACCTACGGAATGTTCTGCCTGCTGCTGTTCGTCGATATCGCGGGCTTCATCTACGCGTGGAACACGGCTGTCCCGTTCGAAAAGACGCTGGAGTACCTGTGGAACGAGGACACCCAGATCATCTGGGCGTCCGTCATCGCGTTCTGGTTTGGGTCGCAGGCGTTCAGCAAGAAATGAGGACAAGCGACGCGGGCATTCGGATGCTGAAGCATCACGAGGGGGTGCGGCGCAGGCCGTACCTCTGCCCCGCGTTCCTGCACACCGTCGGCGTAGGCCACCTGCTCTACCCGGAGCAAGTCGCGCTTCCAGCGGTTCGGACACCGGAGAACGTGGGCAAGCCGCTGCGGAAGGAGTACCCGCTACGCCCGGAGGACAACCGTGTCTGGACTGATGCTGAAGTGGACGATCTCCTTGCTCAAGACCTTGTGCGTTTTGAGCGAGGCGTGGCCCGTCTTTGCCCTGCTGCTGTTGATCGTCAAAGCCACTTCGACGCCCTTGTTTCCTTCGCTTTCAACGTGGGTCTCGGCAATCTTCAGCGGTCCTCGGTGAGGATGCGGTACAACCGCGGCGATGTGGAGGGGGCCGCAGAGGGATTGTTGATGTGGACCAAGGGCGGTGGTCGGGTGCTGCCGGGACTGGTCAAGCGTCGCAACGACGAGCGAAAGCTGTTGTTGACCTAGCCATGCGCCGCATCCCGCAAGCCTTCCATCTCATGGGCCACCGGATTACGGTAAAGGTGATTAGTAACGCCGATTGGAAGTACGACGATGCCATGGGTATCTGGGAGCCGTCAAAAAACCAGATATCATTGCGACGACAGCCGCGGTCAATGTTGCGACATACGTTTTGGCACGAAGTAACACACGCAATGCTTGACGTGATCTCACACAAGTTGTCTAGTAATGAGCAGTTTGTTGATTCGATTGGCGGGATGCTCGCACAGGTTAACGACACAGCAGAGTATTAACCCGCTGATATTCCATCCTGTGTGCGGTCTTTGCCGCGCATAACTTCGTTGCTAGCGTTGCAAGCATAACAACCTTTCGATACACAACTTGCACGCGCTGTCTTGCGCTGGGGTTCACAGGACAATGGAACTTTCTTTTCAACCACTAATCACCACACTTGGTTTGCTGGGTGGCGGTATCGCCGTGTGGGTCCAGCTGAACACCAGAATCACGCGACTTGAGGTCCAGAACGAGCATACGGACAAGCAGTTCAATCAGATTCTTGAGCGTCTCAAGTCAATCGAGGACAAACTCGACAACAAGCAAGACCGCGTGCCGTAACCCTCACACGAACGTGAGGCTCCCCCCTACGGTATGCCAACACCAACACTCCCAGAACACGTCTATCTTCCGATCATCGAAATACTAGCCGAACACGACGGGAACGTTGTGCAGGCAGCGCACGCCGCGGAGAAGCGCGGTGGTTTGACGGTCGCCAAGTTCA
>Ga0255152_1000136_pt1 | contig 32559 bp, 27 predicted proteins | sample Atl_Yuk_RepC_8h_FD_183624 | JGI IMG/M metagenome (GOLD analysis project Ga0255152, IMG submission 183624) | Freshwater microbial communities from Altamaha River, Georgia, United States - Atl_Yuk_RepC_8h | ecosystem: Environmental > Aquatic > Freshwater > River | place: USA: Georgia | collected...
TTTAAGCGACATTGAACTTAAATACATTCCATTAAAAACAGTAAACGTGGATAGATTTAATGTTGATTTTAGCAAAAGCGTTATAATCATAACAACTTATCGAGATAAACAGAGAACAATTTTATCAAATGAACTGTTAACTATTGCACAATATATTCAATCCAAAGGTTTAATTCCTGTTTACGTAGGAAAAACGGGGAAGATCTCCATATGGAAAGATTATCCGGCAATTAGTGATTTCGAATATCCTGGATTTGGCGTAGATCTACGCGATCAGACAACGCTCTGTGAGCTTGCGTCAATAATGTCGAAATCTCGAGCCGTAATTGGCATGGACAGCGGTCCAATTCATATAGCTTTTACGACCGATACGCCGGTAATTGCAGGTTTTACAACAGTGGCACCATCTAAGCGCATTCCATACAGAGGTCTAGCAAAGACAATAGCAATAACACCAAATATATTTTGTAATTTCTGCGAATCAGATTGGAACCTAAATCTCTGGGACTTTAATCACTGTCCGCGCAAGATGCAACTAGCTGAATGTGTTACAAAAATGACTGCGGTAAAGTTTATTAATGCAATGAATGAGCTTAATGTTTTTTAATTAATTTTACGCTTAAATAAATACACCGTCTGCATAAAGCGAATTGATCGCAGCAATTAAATGAAAAATAATACGATGATCAACTGTCCTTAATATAAAAAGGACACCCGTTAGGGTGCCCTTAATTTGACTTTAGTCAGTGATCTTGATTATTTGCCGACGTTTTTCATCACAGCGTTGAAGCGTGGAGCGTAGACAAACAGTGCGCCGTACATGAGCAAGAGGAACTCGAGGGCGGTCGTGACGACCGCTAGGTTCATCTTGGCAAGCGGTGCAAGTTGTTTAAACTTCATCGTTTCGGCGCCAAGGTCGAGCAAGAAAGCTTCGCCAAGTCCTGGGCGTTTTTTACCGGCGTCGACGATCGCGGAGATGCCGAGACGGTAGTTGCCGATGAACTGGGCGGTCGAAGCAGCAGCGCCCGAAGCCGAACGATATAGCTTGTAGTACTTCACGTTAGCAGGCACAGTTCCGGTGATCGCGACGGTGACGCTTTGACCAGCGGTGGCGGTCACCGCTGAACCGGTGAGAACAGGGGCAGATTCGCCGAAGTCGTTCACGAGGGTCAGTGCATAGTGATACGTGCCAGCGGCAAGATCAGAACCAGAACCAGCAGCCGTACCAGCGATGCTGAGGCCAGCGATGCTTGGGGAGTTAGAGTTCACGGCAGAAGGACGAACTTGCTGACGAGGACGGAGGAAGAGGTTTGGCTTCAGATCGACTTGGCCAGCAGTCGTGGTGACCTTGGACACGTCGTAACCAACAGTTTGGCCAGACAGACCTGGCTCAGAGCGGAACTGAGGATAGAACTGACGAACGAAAGCAGAGATCGCGATCGGTTCAGCGTGGAACTGAGTAGGAGCGCCGAAGTTCTCAAGAGCTTTAACAGCGAGGGTTTCGATGTCGTCTTGAGCAAGGGTTGCACCAGCAAGGTCAAGGACGATAGAGGACGATTCTGCGCCCCAGCCTTGGAAATCCTTGGAGATGAACTGGCTGTCGGTGTCGCCTTTGAGGATCTGTTGGAGCAGACCGCTCATCGCGATGCTGTTGACCGGGAGGTCAGCGGTCGCGCCGGTTTGGTTACCGGTGGCGTCGGTGAAGTGCGAGTTACCCCAGTAGAGTTCGCGCTCAACGTTTTTCAGAAGGTCCATCGTGCCTTCTTTTGCTTGTTGAGCAACGACATCGCCGACCGAAGTACGGACGAGGGTCATTTGGTGGCTGACCTTACGACGTTTGCTGAAGAAGGCGATCCTTTGACCGTCACGTACGTACGTAGAATCTTCTTCTTGGCCAGCGCCACCTTCACCGATGTACGGCGAAGCGTCAGAACCGTAGCCAACCAAACGGTTGTACTGTTCGAACAGGTTGTAGGCTTTGTCGATGCTGAGGGATGGCCACAGCTTCAGGTTTTTCATATCGAAGGTCACGACTTTAAGGGTCGATTCCAGCGATTCAGTTTGGATAACGCCACCGTAGGTGAGGTCGGTCGGACGACCAGCGTAGCCGTAGCCAGCGCTGAGAGCCTTGTTAAGGTTCTCGACTTCAGCCTGGGAGACGAGACCCTGCTCCAAGCCTTGCATAATTTGGTTCATTGCGTCTTGATACATCTTCTCTTATCTCCCTTTCTTACTTAATCCCGTATTTAGTTGCGATTGCTTGCAGTTCGTCAGCCGAACCGATTTCTGCTTTGAGGACATCCTCGGTGGACACTTCTTTACCAGACTTCTTAAGTGTAATCAAATCGCTGAGGACTTGAGATTTGTTAAGAGGTTCAATTTCGCCTGCGCTTTTGGCAAGAGTTTGAACATTCTTGTATGTTGCGCCGCGTGCAGGCACTGGAGCATCTGCAAGTTTTTTAACAGCTTCAAGAACTTGAGAGATTTGATTCTCAAGAGGAGCAACGCGGGCTTCGATCGACTTAGCCAGCTTTTTCTCCATCTTCTTCATCTTCTTCTCTTTGTGCTCTTCTTTAGCCATCTGATTGACGCCTTCAGCCTTTTCAGCTTCTTCTTCGTCGTCTTCAGCTTTTTCCATGTGCTTACCGTGTTCGGCTTTGCACATGTCGCGCTTCTTCATGGCTTCTTTGTAAGCTTTTTCAGCTTTTTCGCACTCTTCTTCAGCCTTCCAGTAAGCTTTCTCGGCTTTCTTGGCTTCGTCTTCGTGCTCTTCGTCTTCTTTATCTTCGTGCTCTTCATCTTCTTCGTCGTCTGCTTTGCTGACCGCATGAGTTTCGGTGGATCCACTTGCATCGTGGCCCAGCTCGATCTCTTCAGCGGAAAAGCGATCGCTCTTCTTCAGAGCTTCGATCTCAGCAAGCGTCTCGTCGATAAGATCGGTGAGGCTTTTGGCGAGATTCTTTTCCATGGTTAATCCTCCTAGGTCTTATTGACCCATAGCCTTAAGATCTGGGTGGCCGGCGAGACGAGCAAGCTCGGTCGTCGTGTCACCAGCTTCAACGACAACGTCGTTAGCGAAGCGGGTGCAGCAAGCCAAAACGGCCAGGTCAGACGAGTTGACAAAGATAGCAGCGATGCTATTTTCGCCTGCGGCGCCTTTGACCTTAAGAACGCCAGGGTTAGCAACACCGATTCCAAGGAACGGCGAAGAACCGCCATCGACTCCGCCCATCGGGGCTTGGATCGCGGCGTCAACGTAGCTGATGGTCAAACCAGCTGCGGTAACCGTGGTGGAGTTGCGAGTAGCCGGAACGCCGACTGCGTCGAGGTTCCTCTTAATTTTGTCTAGCACTTGAACAGGGTTTGCCATTTCTTGCTCCTTAAAATCGAATGCACTAACATTCGTAGTTCAATATACCATGCTGCTATAGTTAAGCAGCGAATTACAACCTTGACATTATACTCAATTAAATGCCGCTAACATGTCGGGTATTTTGCTGCGTGCTGTGCGCAAACAACACTTGATACAGTTTATGACCCTAATCTATGTAATCACTGGGGTAGTTTTGCCCCTTGAGACTGTCTAACAACTTATATAATTTAGCACTTTTTACTGTTTTATCTATTTTGACATCGTGCGGGGAAACTATGGCTTCGCCTTCTTCTTTTTCGGATCCATGCTTAACCTGCAAAGGTGGAAGAAACGAATGAACGTGCTTTTCTGGAACCCAAGCGGCCGACACCTGATATTTTCCATATTTTTTTTCTTGCGCCATATCTTCATCGCGCTGTGAATTACTATGATATGTTTGAGCCGGATTCCGTCGATTTATATCGGCCCAATATAAGCAGAAATCTGGATGCGTGCTCCACGAGGTTCGTTCTGTTTGATGTCTTTGATCGTTGGCTGTATGTGCTCTAAAAAGTCTATACTCTTTTTCACCGGTGTTTGGGTTTATTCTGACTTTAGTTCTATTTTCTAAATGATTTAGCATATCAGATCGCAATTTACCAGAAGCAGGCGGAATAGTATCTTTATGTTGGGGATTTCCATATTCGCCCCAACCAAATACCATGTCTTTCTGCTGCTTTGGGCTCCAATTTTTGACTAAATTCCACTGTCCGTTTTTATTAAATATAATCTTTTCCATGGTTAATCCCATTAATACAAGAAGAATTTAGCTAAGATGCAGAAGCTCGTCGCATCTCCTCTAACCTATCAAAAGCTTTACGCCTTACACTTGAATCATCGTGATCTAAAAGAAGTTTAACTTTCTCAGGATCGGAATGAGAAATTAAGTGATTAATTATCATGTTGCGTGTGGCTGGATCAGAATCGTGCATCAATGCCCGCAATGATTGAGTCGACTTATCCGGATTTGATGCGGCTGCTGGCGTTTCTTTCTTACCGTATGCTTGCCTTGCAAGTTCTTTAGTTCTTTCAGATTTACCTGCTTTTGTCTCTTCTTTCTTTTTGTCAGGAGCCACGCTTGTGTTTTTGCCTTCTAAGGCTTTTTCTCTGCTGTATTCCATCAATGGGGCCGAGGGGGAGTAATTTTTAACAGAACTCGATTTGCTTTCATCTTTGATTTGCTGAGAAAGATCTCGTTCCTCTCTTATTTCGTCTGGCGTCAATGGCGCAGATTCATCTTTAGGTCCAGTAGCTGCTTCTTGCTTTAGTTCCTGAACCCGCTGCATAGTCTTCATTGGCGAACTGAACTGACCTAATTGTTTCTTAAATTCATCACTCTTTAAGTGGTTCATTAAAGCTAATTTAACTTGATTTTCGTATTGAAAATGGTTTGGCAACGATATTTGAATGTGCTGTCTCGCGTCGTCGCCTGAGGCAAATTGCCCAACCTTTCCTGTTCGTCTGTGATCAGTTACGGTTGCGTAACCAATGGGCATGTCGTTTAAGTGTATAAAATGACTAGTTGAAGATGGCGATTCAGAATCTTGTCCGTAAGTTTCATATATCGGTTCTCGCGATAGCTGAAACCACAGTCCTTTTTTTTCAGGTGCCGTCTTTTGCCCAGTGTAACTCTCAATTTGTTTTCTTTCAGCTTCTTTTGCGCGCTGCTGCATTGGCGATAGATTTTGCGATAAGTCCTTGAGATGCTTGGGTAATTTAGAATGTGCTACATTTTGCCTGACTTCGCTTGCTCGATCTTTGGGAGATGAAGCGCGGTATTGTCCTGTGGCATCTATTTCAGCCGCGCGCGCCATGATTTGATTTTCAACCCTGTCTAAATCTTTTGGTGAACGAGCAGGGTGTCTATTCTTTAAATCTGATGTCACTTTGTTGTGTAGATACTCAAGGGAAGCCATCTGCTCGTCGTCCGCGTGCTTGTCTAGAGCGGCTCTAGCCGATAAAGACATCGGCGGTGCATCAGTTTCCTTGGCCCAATCCGGTGTTGGTGGGTGCTCTACCGTTTTTGCGGGATTAGGTGTCGCTGCGGCTTGATCTTCAGCTGGGGCCGAGACCTCACGGGACATCTGACCTAGCTGTTGTTTGAGTGTGTTGGCCTTTAGAAGCGAACGAAATTTTACAAGTTCATTTGCTAAGCTAGATATCTCTGATAAGACCTTTTTATGCATCTCGTTCACGACAGTTCCTTAAATCTAAAACATAGTATCATGATATGCTTCTTTATTTAGACAAGAAGAATTTGGCCAAGGTGTCGAAAGGAAAGCTTTTCCCACAAGATCTACATTTGACTTGGTGCTTCATGTAAACCTGATCCTTACCGCAATTGGGACAGTCTATATATCTGAAGGATCTTCCTTGGTCTAAGGTTTCTGCTTGCAGTACGCCGCCGCCGGTTAGATTGGTGGGGGAGCCAGCACCACCATATCCGGCGGTTAGAGCTTTAGCTATCTTATGAAGTTTGCTATATTGAACATCTTGATTAGGTTTTGAATGGTTAGGCATAAGGCTATCTTTAGCAACATTAGTAAATCCAAGTTTTTTAGGTCTTTTATTATAGGTATCTATTTGATGGACCGGTAGCTCAGGTGCTTCAGGTTTTTCTTCTTGCTCTAGGGCTCGATCTCGTTCTTGTTCCAATGCTCGTATATGTTCTAACCATTCTGGAGGCACCAAATGTTGATAATCTCTATAATCAGGTCTATCTTCGCTTTCATCAATATCTCCTAAAAATTCATGAAATGCGTCTTTTTCAGGGTCGGAGAGTTTGTTGTATGAAGCAAAATCTGAGAACTCAACGCCGTCACTAAGTGGCATTGAATCGACTAAAGTCGATGATTCCTTCATCTTATCGATATCGTCTTGTGGTATCTTTTCTAAAGCAGAACGAAGATATGGATTTGCTGCATTTTGTCGCATAAAATTAATTGCATCAGAGTTAAGATGTCTGTCGTAATGTTTTTTATTCGCCTCAATAAAATCTGGATGCTCTAAAATATAATTATAATTATCACGCTCCAGATCTGAAATCCCACTATCATAATCGCCCGACGATAGGCGCGCCTCTGTTTCTAAGTTACTTTGACGCGCTTGATCTTCGGGTGTATCCATGGACACGCTGTTAAATCCGTGTCTTCTTCCAAGTTCATTTACAACAGAGTGAATTAAATGCTGGGGATCATTGTGGCCATGGGATAAGAACTCATGCATATCTTGAGCTTCTTGATCGTTTAGTTGAGATTTACTTTTAATTTTGTCGCGGTTGACAAAATCACTTTGAATCTCATCGATGTGCATATGTCCGGGCAAACCGCTATTTTGATCGATGCGCGCCCAACCCATCTGCCTTGGTGCTGATTTAAAATCATGTTGGTTGGGTTCAAGGGTTTGAAAGTGATTCTTAGTTGCATCATCCATTTTTTCCCAAGTATCTGGGTGAATGTGAACAGATACTACGTTCTCTTGGGCGTCTGGGTGATGAAGTTGGGATCCCCAAGTATACGGGGCAACTGCGGCACGAACCTTAAACTTAGGCAAGGATTCTATATGGTTATCGATTGCTTGAGGGGTCACGTTTCCTTTCGCATCTCGCGGTACGTGCTTCATGATGTCTGGTGTAACTACTTTAGAAAGTTCACCAACCCTCATTGAAGGTTTGTCACCGATAATTCCCTTAACGCGCTTTAAATGATCGACTAAAGGATGGACCTCTACATCATGGACGCCGTCTGGTATGCTCGTTTGGGGGTGAAGATTTTCGGCTGCACCCTTTTTTAGGGCGATCGACGGGTTGAAAGCTTTATTCAATCCCTTCTGCTTTAAATACGTTTGGTAGTGAGGGGATCGCACAGCGTATTGACGGACATTTGGGTCGTCATGACTTAAAGCCTTCTCCATGTGCTGCGGGCCGAAGTGCGGGGATCGCACAGCTACGAAACGGACATCTGGGTCGTCATGACTTAAAGCCTTATCCATGTGTTGTGGGCCGAAGTGCGGGGATTCGACGGCGGCCATGCGGACATATGACTCTTCATCATTGAAAGCTTGATCGAAATGCTGCGGGCCGAAGTGCGGGGATTCGACGACGGCGATGCGGACATGTGCCTCTTTATCATTTAAAGCCTTATCCATGTGTTGTGGGCCGAAGTGCGGGGATTGCACAGCGGCAGCGCGGACATGTGCCTCTTTATCATTTAAAGCCTTATCCATGTGTTGTGGGCCGAAGTGCGGGGATCGCACAGCGGCAGCGCGGACATCTGGGTCGTCATGACTTAAGGCGCGAGCAACATGCTCCTTATTGGCTGCGTGCGAGGACAGCAAAGGCATTAAAGCATTCGGATTCTCATTAAAAGCTTGGTCGATGTGGGATTTATCTAAATGAGGAGACTGCATGATTGAAAGCACTTCTCCCCTATGGTCGCCAGGATCGTCGTTGCGACTTATGCGCTTTGATATTAAATCCTTAGCATACTTGGGATCGATGTCTCTGAACCTAGCTTGATCGATGTTTTCTTCGCCGTTGTCTAGATCCCACAAGGCCCGATTGTGTAATTCAGCTTCATCGTAGTGCTTTTGAGGATATTCGTCGGGATCAACTTCTCCCGAGCTCAACTTCCACAAATTTTCTATATTTGGCTTATCTTTCAGCAGCTTGTCGAGTTTATCTTTGGGTAAATCGTTCAAATAGAAGTTGTTGTTTGGTGCATAACCACCACCAACGTTTTCTTTAATGCGGGGATGCTTAAGCAGTTCCGTTATGGCATCGTGGTACTTTGCAGCCGGCTTAGAGTTGCCGAATCCCTTAGTCTCACCTAAGTAGCCTTGGTTCTCGATGAAAGAAAGTCTGGGTTCGTGGTAGGTTTCACCATCAATTTTGTGCTCTTTACGGAGGGATAGGATCCGGTCATGATGGTGAGGATGATTGGGGTATCCTTCAGCGCGCTGCGCATTCACGTTGCCGCAATGAGCCATAGCCTTACCTTCGGCCTCATCGTATCCTTTACCGAGATCGTACCACCCCCAACCGTTACCTAAGTCGATGAGTTTCTTAGTCTTATTGTCTGGTTTAACTAAGTTGGTGGCATCTTTCTTCTTGTTCTTGAGACTATCTTCTGCATCTTTCCATAGCTTCATCCCATCCTCAAATGAATGAGATTTGTCGAACCTAATCCTCCCGATGTCGTGGTCTGGGTTGGTGCCAGCCGTACCCACGTAGTGCTGCACGGCTTCTTTGTTCTGTGTGTTCCAGATCTTAGGGTCTTTCTTGTAGCCTCTCAAGAACCACTGCTGGACGTCATCCCTCTTGACATCCTTAGAAAGCCAATCTGCTATCTCAGCAGATTGAGGGTCAGAGCCTAACTGCTGAAGTAGCTGCTTCTTGGATGCTTTTTCGAGTGGTTCGGCTAAACTAATGTTTTTGGTTAACTCTTTATTGGGCAATAAGAAACTATGACCATCGCCATGCGGATTCAATATCGATCTATTGTAATTTCTAAAAAACCAATCCATTTTAGGATCTTTTTTGTCTATGCGATTAACTGCATTTTTTCTAGTCTCTTCTAAATCGTTTAAATCTTGTGCGCTTGCTCGTTGATATTTGCCGGGCTTTATTGATATATGCTGCTCGGATTTGACCTGAGGATTTTTTGCATAAGATTCCCGCTCCTCGTCGGGGTGTATTGGTTTTTCATAAAATTCGTTAGTTTTTTCATCGTAATGGGACGACGTTTGTCCTTCAAACATTTTATTAGAAACTGCTTGACGGTTTTTAGCACCAGCGATAAAATAACGACCCATTGAATTTACTTGACTTATAGGAACCCAGAACGATACAACACCACCGCCTTTCTCTTTGTTGGCGTATCCATGCGCAACGTGTGGAGAAAGAGTATGGACAGCATTGGTTGGTTGTTCTATGTGGTTGTCGTGTATTAGTAATTTATTAAAACCACCTTCTTTATCTGGTGTCGTACTTATGCCACGATGCACCATAATGTGTGGTTCTTGTTTTCCAGTGCTCGGATTTAGCATATTTTTGTATGCCTTGCCGTTGAGATGCTCACTATTTACAAGCTCTTTGATTATGTCTTTTTGAGCGTGTTGGGCATCTTTATCGGTAAATTGTGGCAATTTGCTACCGATACTGTAATAAGATGTGTCGGCTGTGGGAAAGGGGCGTGCTTTATCTAAGCGATCAACTAAGCTAATGTTTTTTTTTAAGCCTTCGACCATCTCATGGATCTGCTCCACGTTGTGGCGGATCTTAGCGATCGATACTTTTTGAGAGAAATCAATGAAGGAGGGGACATCTTGAATAGCGTACGGTGCATACGATTTAATGAGCTCTAGTTCTTCTACGGTCACGGCGGACTTTACAAGATCTAAGCCCTCAACAAGCGTAGCGTTGTTGGCCGGTGTAAGCGTGAGTGCTAAACCGCGAATCTTAGTGCGCTTTAAAACCCGTTGATCCTTTTGGCCGCGCTCTAAAATCCCACCCTCCACTGAGCATTTAAGCTTCAGTGGGGAATCTGTTTTAAACTGGTGCTTTATGATTGCTGCCGCAGCTTTGGCAGATCGGTGATCTTCGTCGTCATAGAGAAGACCTTCGGTGTAGATGTAGGGCGCCTTGATCTTGTTCCAGTAATATTTTTGTCTATCGGTTTCGCAGTCTTCTAGGCCAAAGATCTTTTTAGCACCAGTGATACGTCCGACGACATCTGGTAACTTATTGGAATGGTTGTCGTTAACAATTCCTCGACCAGCAAGCAGCTCAGAAATGTCAGCGCCCTTAACGTCAAGGATCTCGCCTTGGGTATCTCTAAGCTCGCTCGCGGCGACAGCATCGAACTTGGTTGCCATAAGGTCCTCAAATACGGTTTACCACATTAGATTCTACCGTGACAAGGGCTTATTCGCAGTAAGCGGTTTCATCGTCCAACGAAAAACCCGAGTCCACGACCGGTTCATCGGCAAATGATTCGCGGATTTCTTTGATCGCGCGACAGTTCTGTATTTTATTTATTGCTCTTTCAGCGGTTTTCTTTACGGTATCGGTGGATACGTGAAGCATTGCTGCGATGTCTACGTCGGTTGAAGGTGTTTCAGGCATGTTGCGTGCCTCATAGGCGAACCAACAGTAACCGGACATTTGATCATCGATTGCCCATGCGCAACCTGGAAGGTTGGCTTCCTCTTCCTCAGATAGCTCCTTCTTAGAAGCCCTAAGTGTCTTAAGTCTTAAGACAGCTAAAGGACACCACTCCTTGGTTATTTGGCCAAGTTTGCGTGGACACCTAGACTTAAATCTGTCGTTAAGATCGCTCATTGAGCTCTCGCAAGAGGTTTAGTCTTGCTTGTTATACTCTGGACAAAATAAAAATCGGCTCCAGGTTTAAGCTGGAGCCGAAATCAGTATGATATTACTCAGCAGTGGTTGCTGCTGGCTTCTGAACACGAACAGCCAACAGCTGAACAACATGTCGGGCGCCGTTGATAGTGGTCTCAAGCGTTGAGCCAACTGGCTGATTTAAAAAACCAGTCGCGATGTCTTGGTTGGCAATGTCTTTGAGTACTGATTTAGAACGGAAGATGCCACGATCTTCAGGCTCGTCTGGCGTCGTAGAGGTAATCACGATTACATCATTTTCTGAGGTAACCTGATCTGCGGGAACCAGATCGCGTACGGCGTCGTCTTTATCAGACGATTCTTGCCAATCGGCTAGTTTCAGTTGGTCGGCAAGGGTTGCCACGTTTTCGCGTGACACACCCGGAACAGAAGAGATAAGAGCAGTGTTTTTGTACTGTACATCGTTTAGTGCAGCGTAAAAACGAGTCAAATCGTCTTGCATGGGGCGCAATTGCTCCATGAATTGCTTAAGTAGTGTTTGAGACACTCTCACAGCAAGGGCCAAATTAGCCACTTCGCGCTCTAATTCAGCTACACGAATTATAGCGGATTTACTGCGTTTTTTGTTTGATTCTGCGATTTTCATTAATTGTCTCCGTATTTGTTAAGCGCGTTTATCTTTTACCCGATTTGCCAATGCTTTGAGCAGCGTAACTTCTTCATTAGTGAATGGAAGCGCTGGTTGCTGAGCGTTTGTTCCCAAAATTTTAGCCAACTCTGAATTAAGGAACTCCCTGATGCGGGATTCAATTTGATCGTATTCTGCGCCCTTTTTCTTTACTACTCGAGAGGATAAAACGTCATTTATGGCGTTGGCTTGTTGCAGTTTAAGCTGTTCAGGCGTAAGCTTAATTGGTGTGTCGATTTTAAGAACATTTGTAGGTTCTTCTACTTGAACCTTGGGTTCAGTTTGCTGTGGTTGCATTTCTTCTACCTTTTGTGTGGGTTGCACGAAATCATGCATTGTTTTGATTTCAAAACCGTGCCTATCTGCCATAATTCCATAGAGCTGTTGGGCAGAATTAAACTGCGATCGCGTCAACGGTTCTTTATTGTCTACGCAGCGCTTCCAATGAGCCTCTACATCTGGGTCAACCATTAAGATTCGAGAAACAGAATTTTGTTCTTCGAACTCGCGAAGAACGTCTAGATCTTCTTCTATTAAGAGAGATTTGCGACCGTATATCTGCGGCCATGTGCAAGCCTCGCCGTACCACGATCTGTCAAAAACTACGTCTTGACCAGAAAGCGAAACCATCATCTCGATGAGAGATTCAAAGTATGTCGGCCCAGTGTAACCAGGTTGGTAGTATTTTTTATCTGGAGCGGAAAAATGGATAACCTTAAAACCTTTGGCTTCGTACAACTTGGCCGCAGAAGATTTAAAGCTCCTATCAATGCCTTCAATTACAATCCAAGCCATAAATAGATCTCCTCAATAGAGATATTTATACAAAAGAATTGTTATTGTTCAGTTATTCTTTTTCTAAGTCAGCAGCAACATTTATTGGATTGCGCGTCACCGTGCCCCCAATATTAGAAGCCTGCGTTGCACCATACTCTTTCGCAGTTTCCTGGAGCTGTTGAATAGGGGATCCAGCTTTAACTGCAGCCTCAGCATCTGCTTGCTTTTGACGTTCCGCGTCTCCATCGACCTGCTGACGTTGAAGATCGTGCTCATGATCCATTTGCTGCTGCTGCATTGCCGCTTGTTGCTTTTGTTGATCTTTGGCCTCTTTTTGAGCCTGTTTGGTCATAAGCAAATTCGACCATTGCAAGAACATTGGATCGCCAGGAAGATACTTGAGTTCATCTCGCTCTGTTGCACCCTTGTCGCCAAGGAATACTTCCCTCTGCTCGCCCTTAGTCATCATCTTATCGACGAGACCCCAGAAAGCCTGATTAAGTGGCAGATCTGCAATTGGATGGTCAATGGGTTTACGATCCTCATTTTTTAGAAGATCGTTCATCGAAGAAAATACGGTCATTTGTGCTTGACGCAGCGAAATGTCCGTCTGGGCTGTATCGTCTGTGTATCCGACAAATTTAAACTTATATTTAGATGCGAGTTCTTTATCTAACGCAGGAACAATGTCTTGGTTGATTAGGTCTTCAATAAAGTAAAGGATCGGCAAGAGACCGCGTTCACGAGAATACGTGATCTTAAATTGTCCAGATTCTTTTGCTTGCGCAGCTGCGCGACCGTTGGCTGTAGTTAAGTAATCTAGACCGACTTCAATGGGATCGATCTGAAATTGTGCGCAAATTGATCGCATGACGTGGGAGTTGAAGTTGATGTACTCCATCTCGCGTGCAGATCCTGACATCGGTATCCATTGAACGTCGTCGAGACCTGCGACAATCGGAGTGCGCCAAGCGTTGTTCGAGCCAGAAATAGTGTTGTAGAACTGACGACGGAAAGACGCGAGAGTGTTTTGAGTAACAGTTCCTTTGAGGTGCAAGATACCTCGAGCTGCATATCCGTGCGTAAAGTAATTTGCATTGTATGACTCAACATTAAGATGGTTGGTGATCATGATCACAGCTTGCTCAACCATCGATATCGCATATCCGTTAGAGTCGGCAAAATTCTTTGGATTGAACAACTTAAATACCATGTCTTCATCGCCAAAGACGTTGATGACGCGCATGTCCATTGTTTGCTGGACGTATTTAAGATATTCCGAGTCCGGGTTGTTAATCTGACCATCCCCGCGGGGATCGTTGTCAGAGCGCTTTTTATGATAAAGCTCAAGAGCTATTTTGGCCTGGTTCTCAACGGTATCTTTTGAAACGTTTGGGTTTACCCTATAAACCGTCTCGGCAGGAAGCGGACGGAATCTATGGAGCGATCCTTTTCGGGTTAAAACTTTTTCTGTTGCGATATGACCAAACGTAAGCGCATCCCACGTAATTAGTTTAAGAAACTCTCCAAAGAGCATCTCTTCGCCACGCGGGGTGCCGTCGGTGCGACCACAATGGTACACGTACTCTTCCAGCATGCGGATGTTTTCGATATCTTCCTGCGTCATCGGCTCGTGGTGATTAACCTTTACGAAACGATAACCCATGTCATACTTCTTCTCTTGTGGTCGGGAGAAGCGAAGGACAGTATCACATCTGATTTGCAGGATGGCATTAACGAGCCAGTCGCGCATTGAGATTTCTCTCAACGTACGGTTTGCGATGCGGGAGATCTTTGATTTAGAAAGAAAATAATTATGCGCCGCGTGATCATAATACGGGTCTGTTAGGATAGCGCGGCTACCAACTAAATCTTGCGAATCTTGTGACCGGTTTTGTTCCTGTAGAGAGTCAGGGAGTTTATCGCCATCTGATTTGGTCAGATCTTCGATATCTTTACGAAGAGATTCGGTAACTGCTTTTTTAATATCTTCAATCCAAGACATCTTTGTCTCCGGCCTTAAGGTGGTCTTATTATACGATCAGAACTGCCATATGAAGCCGCCGTCAGCACCCTGCTCTTCATCGTCTTCTATTTCAGATAGCCTTCCTATTTTACCCATCTTGTCGAGATTAACCTCCGGATTAAACGGAATATTGTTAACCTTAGCGTATTCTTCTGGCGTGGGTGGTTTAAAAAAGCTTCCCGTTGAGTCAACTAATTTAGTCATATCAACGTCTAGTCCTGCAGAAGACAATATTACTGCACCCTTGCCGAATAAGTTGGTTACGGCATATCTTAACGCGTCGATCCAGTGATCATGTTCGGTGTCTGGGTCATCGGTTATCATACCCGCAGCATCGACCTTGTAATGATAGAGCTGAAATTCTTTTATCAGAGGCTGGCACGTCTCTTGAGCTAAGAAGATCTTTGGTTCTCCGGCGCCTGGTACTTTTAACCACTTCTTAATAACTTGAATGCCGGTGTTAACTTGACCCTTATCTGTATTCGTTGAAGTAGGTAGGCCTAGTTTACGCATTTCAACAGCATCGCCTGGATCTGCTTGATCAGGAAAATAGAGCTGCGTGCGATACACTTGGTGCCATTTGTTTTTCACGTGATGCATCCAGGCGGGTCTTGAAATATATGTCATGCCGTCGCAGCGAACAATATATATGTTTTCTTTTGAGTCAACAAAGAAAGTAACTAACGTATGCGGATTTGACCACCCCCAGTCAATACCGGAATACGCTGGTAGCCCCATATTCAAGCACTTCTTGACGAATATATCGTGATTGCACTCGCCAGGAAACTCCTTTCCTGTGAGTATGTGCCACATCTGGTTCCACGTCTTTACGTGAGTGCGCTCGTCGAACTCTTTAAAAACAATTCCCTCTACAGAGGGCTTGAGGTTCATCAACTGAGACATTGCCCAATCTGGGCCTTCGGACAAGATCTTTTGCGAAAGCTCGTCAATAGACTTAAGCATAGGCGAAGTTGACGTCTGATTTTTTGCATCCCCAAGGCATATCGGGGCAAGGGGGCACTTATAGCAACCAGAATACATCTCGTACGCGGCGTAATCTTTTTTCTTTTGATCGCCAAGTTTTGCATAGTCTAAAGGAAGACGGACATCGAACGACTGCTGGTCGATGTAGTATGTTTGCTTATCTACTCCAGATCTTGAGTCTGGGCATCTTTCGGTGAACTCAAACGCTGTCCAGCGACGAACATGACGCCCTTGCTTCTCTGCGTTCTCGATTGCCTGGTTCATCAGACCGTATCTAGACTTACGAGTAGAGATACCAACCCTAAGAGGTTTCTTTCCTCGCTTTGAGTCAAGCATACCAGAAATCTCTTTGTATGCTTTAACAGCCTCACCAGAAACCGTATCAATCTCGTCAACAACAACCAGAGGAACGTGAGGTCCGTTGAGTGCACGCATCGTGCACGGAAGAACCTCAAGAGTGATCTTTTCGCTTGATACATTGAAAACAGACTTCTCCATCGTAGACTTTTCTAAGATCCGGTCTGTTTCTTGAGTTTTAGGAGGCAGCACTAGTGGCTTAATTCTATCTGACATCAAGAACTTCTGCTGGTACTCGTAACACCGTTTAGCTTGAGAAAGAATTGCACCTACGTGCACAACATCTCGCTGATCATGAAGAAGAACTAGAAGTTCGGCAATAGCCATGCCAAGGGTCTTGCCCGATCCTCGACCCGCAACATACAGTAATTCTTGAACGTTTTCTGGATTGTTGCTGTTTACGCAAATATTATAAACGTCCCAAATTGCATGAAATGGAGTGGTATCTGCGTATCTAGAAACCTTGCAGTCTGGAAGCTGTAGATTAAAGAAATATTTTATGTAGTTCTTTAAATCTGCCTCCGTGCGGCACGGCGTAAGAAAGACGCGCTCTAGTTGCTCTAACGTAAACTTAGAAGCACGCTCTGTCATTCTTTGAGACGCTTGCTGCTGTTTTGCTACCTTACTAAGAGCAGTCTGATCTGCCCGTTTTTTAGGGAGTTCAATGAACTTCTTGTAATGGTTACCGCAGTAACCCTTGGCCTTAAGCGGTTTTACGCAGCCAGGAACAGAGCATTGTTTAGATTCTTCACTCATCTTCTGGGTCCTGCACTAATTGTGCTAGAAGAAGAGATTCCTCTGTTTCTTGAGGTTTTGGTAGGGTTTTTATCTTATTTGAGCGTGCGGATAGCTTTTGAGGCTCTTCTGTTTGAGCGGGTGTAGCCAAAGCACGAACAGAATCAGCAACCTTAGCAAGCATCTCTATTACTTGCTGATATTCTTTTAAGCTTTTTATTCTCATTGATGGAGGAGGCGACTTTGAAGGATCGTGGAGATACTTGCGCATCTCTTCCATGTTCTCTGTCGTAGAGATTGACACCATATCAGTAAGGAATTCAACCTGCTCAACGGTCGATCTAACTATCCTGGCTCTGATGCGATCGTAGACCGAGTTGGCTAACTTTTCACGATCCTTTACCCAACCATTAAGGGCGGCCGTAAGTGCAATCTTGCCAAGTGGATATTGAGGAAATCTGCGACCTAGATCCTCTAGCGAGTAACCAAGAAGAAAAAGTTCATAAAGCGGCATAGCTTCTTGCTTACCCATTGCGCCGGCCGTTTTATGCTGCTTTAAATACTTTTCGGCCTCACGGATCTGATCAAAGTTCAATCCGTATCGCTCTTCAGCGTTAAGCCTCTTTTTTAACAAGCATAGTCTCCCATATAGGATGGGTTGAGATGTTGTTTATCATTTGCTGTAAACGCAACATCTCGATCATCTTATACTTGGAAACCTGCTCTTTTGTAAAGCCCAGCACCAGCAATATTAACACCGATCGCTCAAGATCCGTAAAAACGTCCAGCAATTCTAGCATTTCAGTAGTGGGCGGAGAGCGCAAATAGTTGATAAGATTGTTTATTACAATATCGTTTATGTCGTTTTTGTTCTTTATCTCAATAAACCTTGACGACAAATCAAAATAAGGATCTTCTAAATATGCGACCCAGAGATCCTGTCTCTCATCCTCATCCTGGGACAGGGTCTCTATCTTTCTTTGAACCATCATTAGATGGGGGTCTTTGATCCTCATACTCTGAACTTTCTCTTAACTCAAGCTCTACGCTCCAAGCGGGTCCACAATAAGTTTTTACAAAACCGCTCAATATCTTTAAAAATTCTAAGTTGCCATGACGCTTAAGAAGCCTTTTGAGCTTCCACATATCAAATATCGAACCGGTACCTTTTAGTGCCTGATATCTATTATAATCTTTAAGCAAAGAACTGGGCGCATAGACAGTGTATTTTACTGCCTTAGTGTTTGAATTTACAGATACTTCTACTGCTGTAATGCTTTTGTTAATTATGGCCCCGTAGAGATATAAAGTATCCTTAGCTTGATCTGTAAACAGGCCATTATTAAGCAGCCATCTGTGCTGATCTACGTGTTCATATAGATCGTTGCTCATTGTTGCTCCGTGTATTTCTTTACTGTTTCTTTTAAAGAAGTCCGGTCCATTGTCCCAGAATAGACCTTATCGATATACTGCTCTGCCATGCTGTAGACAGTAGGGGCAGAGATTTGCGTGCGATTAATCTTAATAGAATCTGTAAATTCAGCTTTAAATGAAACCTGAACTCTTTTCTTAAGATCTAAGACGGCTTTAGATTCCAAAAAGGATTTGATCTCTGCCCGCGGTCCTATTAGTTTTACTATCCAACGATCTTTATCATTTAACTCTAATTGATTAGGGGAATCTAAGTAGACATCGAGAGTTCGCCAAATAGGAAACGGGGAGTCTATGAACCTCATTTCTAAAGTTTTCGAATCTAAGATCATTAAGCCTTTAACCTGGTTAGCGTCCGAAGCCGTAAGACTCGACGGAGTACCCGGGTAGACAATAAGTCCTTCTTTAAGAGATTGCCTTTTGTGGATATGTCCAGACACAACAAGGTCTGCCTGAACTTGAGTAGCATCGACACCGTCTTTTGCACACGATGGACCATAGTCAGCTCCTATGAAGGTGTTGTGCGTCACAACGATATCTGTGCTGGTGTCGGGCCAACTAGAAGATGCAGGAAGATAAGGTATGTAGGTTATTCCATCCGCAGTAATGGTCTTGTCAGCCACCAGCACGCCTTTGTATGATTTAAAGATCTCAAGAGCATGATACTTGCTGCAGTTTGGCTTCCACATATCGTGGTTGCCGAGGACCATGACTACTGGTACTTTGTTCTCACGTAGCCGTAGGAGATGCTGGTTGACGATAGACAGAACTTCAGCGTGTAGAACGGAGTGATCGTCTAGCGTATCGCCGAGATTAACAACTAGATCTGGTTTTTCAACCTCTACAACAGACTCTATCCATCTGAACAGCTCAATGCCATCTTTAAGATGAGTATGCCGTATATGCGGATCGCCGATAAATAGTATTTTGCTCATATATTTGAACTAATAGTCAATTTTTGTATGTTTATGTAAGCAGTCTATCAACCCACCCTAAGAGCCAAGGTTGACCTAGCATTATGTTGCGAGATATTTTAAGCCTAAAAGATAACTCTAGAAAATAGAGAACTATCAGTCTTTTGCTCGATGTTGTTTCTTTTCGCGTCATCCTCGGAAACCCTCCGCATCACCACGATGGCTATATCGTATATCTCAGATAAGTTTGATCCATGATAGATTCTCATCTTACTCATGGATTTAGTAAAAAGCCAAGCCACATTCGCATACAACCAGAATGATGTTTCTTTATCGTAAGACGAGCTCACAATGCTTCCTCGAGATCATCATCTACAAAACCTAGAGCATCAGTCTCAATCTTTGCATCTTGGTATTCATAACATGCACGTAGAATTCTTGATTGCAGATCTTTGTCAGCAAAAACATAGTTCTTCATGTTCTGCTCACCACGGATTGGTGGCTCGTTACCGAAACACCACATTTGTGGATTCTCGCGGCCGGTTTCAGGATTCGTGGGGTGCTTTATAACACCGAGTGCTTTAGCTAATTCGAATATCTCACCAGCGGTATCGATCACACCTTTGTCATAGTGAAAAGTAAATTCTGCTTGACGAGCAGGTGCACCCATGCGATTTTTCTTGACCTTAACACGAACCTTATGGCCGACCTGAGCAGCGGCGCCTGTGATTGTTTCGCCAGACTCAATAACACCCTTTTTTGAATCAACACGGGTAATCTCAAGCATTAAATCTGCCGCATGCTTAAGAGCATGGCCTTCTGAGATAACATAAGGATTACGAAGGGCCTTCATCGGATCCATTTGGGCCGTAACTTGTTGAATAAACAAGGTTAATAACTTGTGCTCTGCAACAACAGGAACAACGAGCTTGAGGGCACTACCGAGGTACTGGGATCCACTGCCGCCCATGATTTGGTCGGTTGTTTGCTTGCGTACATCCTTGGGATACCTGATTGATTTGATTGAGTCAATGGCGATCGCCTTAATTGGCGCACCATCTTGAATAAGCTCAAGCATCTCGCCGCCGATGTAATCAAAAATCTTAACTGGATCATTAGATTTTCTGACCACCAATCGATCTGGATCACCGCCCAGCTTCTCAAACATTTGAGCATTAAACGAAAATTCAGCATCGAACCAGATTGCTAGTGCTTCTCGGTCTCTTCTTTGAAGTTCAACAATCGCCATCATGGCCAACATCGACTTACCGGCGCTCTCTGGACCATAAAATATATTAATCTTTCCGGGGATAAGCCCTCCCTGCGCGGTAGCCCAGTTTAAGGATGGCGACCAGGTGGGAATAGGATCTGGTTGCTGAACCTTTAACTTAGACGCGGCAACACCTAAATCGTTAGTAAGTTTAGACATCCATTTATTAGCACTCATATCTGTTTCCTTTCTTAGTGTTTATTTCATGCCTTCCCATGGCGTCATATAACCGTCTTCTGAAAGCTTTCTGACGGCATCGATAGCAAATCTAAATTCTTGAACTTTATTCTTTAATAAGAGAGAAAGAGCCTGAGCTCGTGCATAAATCTCTTTTGCCCTTTGGACATCTGGATCAAGGGCTACATATGCCTTGCGAGATTCCACCGTGGGCTTTTCATCTCTCTTTTTAAAGAAATCAGGCGCACGATCAAGGTAAGCAATTGCCTCTGCCGTATCTAATGCAGTCTTGGCATTCAGCTCTGCCTGAACGGCCTTTGCATGCATAACTGACGATACGTCATAAGCGATGATGAACTCCCGTAGATACACGGGAGCCATCATCTTATTGAAACCTTGACCGATATCACCTAGCTTGCGAGTAAATGCTGCTATGTGTTTTAGATCTATCGAATCCAAGTTAGACTCGATAGTCTGGAGATCGGTACCCACGGTGCACCTCAGTTATCGAGGAGTGACTCAGCAAACGCAAAGATCTCGTCATCGGATTGCGATCTGGTAGCTTTTGTAACTACTTTAGTTGTGGCTTCTACTTGACGCTTTTTGGGTGCAGGTGCTTCTTCATCATCGTCGTCGTGGTCGTCGAAACGAATATTGACAGGCTTTTTAATCGGCGCCTTGTAGTCTTCAACATCTTCGTCTTCTTCAACTTTGGCAACGGCTTTTACAGGTTTCGGTGCGTCAACCTCAAAACCTGGAACTTGGAGTTCCGGAGCTTGAGCATAAAGATTTGCCAAATTGGCCATCAGTACTTCTTTAAGTTCGTCGTAAGAATAACGTTTATAAAGAGTAGTCAAATCGTAGCCAAGGCTATCGTAATTATCCATGACGTTGGTTGGAAGCGGATCGCGATCGTCAACCCAAACAATGCCCTCAGAGGTCTTCTTTTTGGTCTGGTTCTTAGAGACCGAATACTCGGTATTCGTGCCTTCGCCTTCACGACGAATCTTAAACCAAATACCAGAATCGTCTGGATTGGATTCTAGAGAAGTAGGGTCTTGACCGTAATCGGTCACATATTGCATCATTTGCTTTTTCATTGCATCATGAGCCGTCTTCTTAAGCTCAAGAAGACCCACTTCACCAGCTTTATTGCAGGCATTGTAGATGTATGTAGCCTTAGGCTTAATGGCCCATAGCATATCTGTAAATGGCTTAAGAGCCTCTTTAACTTCTTCGCGAGAAGCGTTACGATTTTTAAGGGAAGCTTCCAGTGCTTCTTTTTTCTTCTCAACAAGAGAGACATACTCAGATACGGGACAGGCACTATCTGTGGCGAATGACCTAGGGGAAGCGTAGGGACGCCGGCGGCCAGTTTGGGGATCGGCAAGCCATGCAATCACCCATCTACGATATGCGTATCCATCAGAACCTTCGCCGAAGGGCGGAAGAACGCGGTAAATGTTTTCCCCCTGATTAATAGGGTGACGTTTCCATTCCTTGCGCTCTTTCAAAGAATCTAGGTTTAGTTTCAAATTGGACTTAGCCACAAGTTCTCCTTTGCCTAAAAAGGCAGTAATACCCAACATTGGGTAATTTAATTATACCCATATAAAACACATAAAGCATAAAAACCTAAGATTTTAATGGATCTGTGGATTGAATTGTTTTTAGTTGCTCTTTAACAGGTGTCGTTTTTGGATCGGTTATTCTTACTTGCTGCGGACTTACTTGCTGCGGACTTACTTGCTGCGGCTTTTTATTTTGCAAGACAACTTCTTTTGCATAGGATTCTTTAATGGCAGGGGGATTAGAATCACCCAGAGATGCTAAAAGTTCCAGCTCTTTAGAAAAATTTTCCATTTCTTGTTTTTTAACTTCAGGCACCGGCAATTCTTTTTGTTGTTTTTCTAGTTTTTGAGTTTGTTTTTTTAATGACTTATTAATGCCAAGATGATCTAAAATTTGATTTTCGTTAATTTGATCGATACCGAGACGTTTAAAAACCGCCACATCGTCTGCAGATCCTGTGAAATAGATGACTTTAGTTGTAAATGGTCTAGATCTTAAGACGGATTCATAATATCTTTGATAGATGGCGGGGTATCGCGCTTGAAACATCTCGTGTATCACTTCTGCAACTTGCTCATCTGTTTCTGCAACACGTCCCATAAAATCTTGGGGCACTACGTGCCTGTATGCGTTAAAATATTTGTCATACCGACGACCGATTTCTTCTGCAATAGCTCTTAGATAGTTTGGTCCTAGAGTTGCAGAAAAACCTTTTCTACGCGAACAAGCCTTAATTTCTTCAAGAAATGTTGGTTTAGACAAAACCATCTCTTTTTCAGAGAGATTTTCTGGTGGATTCTGCGTGAAAACATATACGCTGTCCATTTTTTCTCCTTTTACGAATTAAAACAATTTATACTTAAGATAGTTTGCGCTTTGAATTATCAAAGCGATCTAAGCGTTCAAGTTCTAACACCTCAAGGGAGGGAGATCCCTTCCACCCTCTTTTTACATAACCCATTACATATACAAGCGTGTTTGTGGGAAATCTCAAAGCGCGCCTCTGGTCCCAGAAAGTACATTCTATAGTAGACAGACCATCCGATACAACGACGTCAACCTTTGACCATGGCTTGCCTCGTTTTGAGGTGCCGCTTCTGTGGGTAGACGATTGAAACAACCCCACCATAGCAACCTTAATCTTATCTGTGGACTCAGATCTTTCTTGAGCGTCTATTAGTTTTGCAGCAACAGCAACCGACGATATGACCGGGATAGTTGGCGAAGTGCCAAATGCTAATGGTATATCCTTTCTTTTAGTTTCACGCATAGAAGGCCACATCGCCGATATCTCATTGCGAATAAGTGGATCGGCTAAAAGCGCCTTATTAAAGCACTTATAAATATCTCTTTGATTAAGGAATATGCTGAGAGGCGAGGTATCTAGGACTTCCTCTGGTACGTTCTTTATTTTTTTGGTTGACTTAAATAGTGTCACAAACTGCTTACGGGCTTCTGGTATCGACACGCTGCTTGGGGCCATCTCGTCGAACACACCGGCTCTAAGTAGAGCCCAAAAATGCGAAGAGTTTACGCCGGACGACATTTTGCTGATGAAGTCTTCGACAGAAGAATAGGGCCCACGACTAATAATTGCCTTAATGCTAGATGGGCCCAAACCTTTTACAGCAGAAAGAGGCGCTGCGATCCTATCGCCCACAATAGTAAACCTGTCGTCTGGCGCGTGAAGCGAAGGAGGCGTGATCTTGTCACCCAGGATCGTGACATAATGTCGTATCTTGTTTTCGTCTGAATTATTGAGCTCTGCCGCCCACCACTCTAGCGGGTAATGGTGTTTCAGATACATGGTAATGTATCCAAGCTCTGCATATGCCCTTGAGTGAGAACGGTTAAATGAATAGTTTGAGTATGCGGTTACGACGTCGCAGAGCTTGTTAGCCTGATCTAGAGTCCAGCCCCTTTTCATGGTTTCAGACCTGATCCTATCGAACGTCTTCAACATAACGTCGCGTTTTTTCTTAGCGATGGCTGAACGAATCTGATCTGATTCTTCAAGAGAATATCCGCAAAACTTAACCAAGATGGACATAAGTTGTTCTTGATAGACAACAACGCCATTGGTTTCAGATAAAACTTCAGCTAGGTCTTCGTGGATGTACTCTGGATCTCTAACCATGTTTCTAACATCGATATAGAACTGAGTAGCAGAAACACCTGGAATAAATTCCACGTCCAGTGCACCAGGTCGACATAGCGCCGTAAGGTCAGACAAATCTTGTCTTCTTATCGGAGCAAACTTTTGAATATATCCTTTAATAAGATCTGTGTTAAACTGAAAAGCTGAATCTGTCTTACGCTTATAGAAATCTTCATAGACTTTGTTGTCTTCAGGAAGGCGGTAAAGTAGCTGAACCCCTTTATCATCTTCTTCTAACAGATCTACACCAGCATTATTCTTAATTAAGGAAACGACGCTCTCGAGTGTTTTGACAGTTGTAAGACCAAGCACATCAGCCTTAACAAGGCCCGATTTCTCTACCATTGGGGCCTCAAATTGAGTTACAGCAACCCTTCCGATGTCTGGGTCGTCGAAAAGCATTGTTGGAACGCGCTCTGACGATAAGTCTAACGTAGATATCACAAACGCAGATGCATGGCGACCCATGCCCTTCGGCAAACCAATTAACTTCTTGGTTACCTGCTCAATCTCTGGGTATTGTTTAAAAAATATCTGAAGTGTCTCATTTTGCTCTAGGTGGCCTTTATGAACAACACCCTCGGAGTCCGTGTATCCATACAGAAACTTATCTTCATCCAAACCTTGAGGCGAATCTGGAATAGTGTCGCAGACGTCCATGATCTCTTTGTCGGCCCTGTTTCTACCAAAAACAGCAAACATGGCATCTTTAATAGCATTTTTAGTTTTAAACCGTTGAAATGTACCTATTTGAGCAAAACCAGCTTTATATTTTTTAGCCAAATACTTTAGCACCGGTCCACGCTGGCCAAGATCTAGATCTATATCTGGAAAGCTGCCAGCATTAATACGAGCATGCGATAGGAACCTTTCGAAGGGCAGATGCTCTTTGATGGGGTCGATGTGGATTATCTTGAGATAATAAGATATTAAGCATCCGCCCGCAGAGCCACGAGCTAGATTTTGCAAAATACCTTGCGACCTGGCGTAGGAGCAAATATCCTCATACATTAGAAAGTATGGGATAAAATTAAGCTTGGAATTCTTCCAAATTACGTCTAATTCTTTTTTAAAGCGCTGAACATACTCTGGATCATTCGACCAGCGACCATGTTCTTTTATCTTTGCCATTAAGAGCAGGTAAAGCTGCTTACCGTATTCTTGTGTCTTTTGGGATATGTGATCTGGTATAGAAATACGTGGTAAATGGTACTCATGTTTAATGCTTATTTGTTGCGCTGCTGAGGCAATATCTTCAGCTGCGACCCTGGCGAGATCTATCTGCTCTAAAGTAAGCCAATCCCCAAGATGGCGCTGCAGTATAGCAGCGCATTCATCAAGCGATCTTTGGTAGCGCGTATCATAAAAAAAGCGCTTATCTTTAAATGAGGATTTAGATACTACGTCTTGAAATATCTTATCTTCTTCTTTTATAAAATGAGCAGCAGTTGAGATTATGAATCTATAGCCATAATTATCTATTGAATTCTTAATGAGATTATTAATGGCTTTTGTCAAGTTTCCGTCTGGGATAGACGGTGTCTTTGAAAAGTTCCTAAAGCCGAGGCCTTTGTCGAAGTACTTAATGACGTCGAAAGGCAGTAACTCCAATACGACTCGATCAAATTGTCGGACAACCTTATCGAGCTTTGAAGCTTTAACCTTCTCGTCGTCTTCGCCCAAGACAATAGAGCCAACCAACCCATTTTCGCATCCTGTGCCAAAAACGACTCCTTCCTGATGGGCAAGAACATCTTCTATTTTAATTATAGCGATAGGGATGCCAGAATCCTCTACGCCGCAGTCCCATCCCATGGATGCAAGCTTTAAAAGATTGCTATAACCAACATTAGATACTGCCCATGCGTTGATTCTAAATGGTTTATTGAGACCGTTTTCGGTGTCTATGACATTGATACTGATAGCAGGAACTATCGATATATCTTGATCTGTTAGAGATAGTTTGTGTGTCTTGTTTACTTTTTCTATAACAGATTTGACATTGATTGATTTATAAAGAGATGCAGCCCAATTGTGGTCTGGAAAAGAAATAGCTTTGACCCCCTTAGATGCTGCCCAATAGACCCATTCTTCAATGGAAGACACGGAATCTGTGTTGCTGTACTCTGAATGAAGGTGCAACTGAGGAAGCTCAGGAAGAGAAAGAGATAACTTGTCATCTTTGATAGATATCTCTTCGAAGTCTTCGCCGATTATTGCAGATAGATTCTTATCTACCTCAATGGTGGCCTGAATATCGCTTAACGCATCGTGCGCCTTGATTTGTATGCCAAACTCTTCGGCAAGATTTACTAGTTTTAGTTTTGTTGAGGTTAACTTATCTTTAACTGCCTTAGCTCTGGCATGAACGTCGCGTATTTCGTTTAGAAAAAACCTCGAATACTCGTTTGATCTTCCGTTTTTAGCAAAAATTGCGCCCAAGAATGCTTTATCAAAGTTTGAATTATATCCAGCAATAACAAATTTCGTACCGAACTGAGAAAGATATGCAACAAATTTATCCAACATCGCAGAGGGCGATTGAAATCCTTTCATCATTTCAACGGTGATGCCGTGAACCTCTATAGATTTAGCATCAATAGTATTCCAGTTTGCTGGTTGGCAAAACTCATTAAACGGCACGCCGCATTTTCCGTCTATAACCGGAACACATGCTAATTGCACGATATCGTTTATCGACGAACTTAATCCGGTTGTCTCAACGTCTAAATATAGATAAGCCTTCATCTGACCCTCGTGTCTGGATTGTCAGATTATACATCTATATTTAATATCCGATAATTAGAGCTTCCATCTGCCGTCAATGCAGTTGATTAACTGCCTTGCACCGCCCGGATATATTAAACAAGATGAATGGAGCCACGAAGATGCTCCACGGTTGTATTCTAGCTTAAGAAGCGAAGAAGTACCAACGCACCACGCACCACGCAGAATTTGAGGAGTATGGGAGTGTCCTGACACGGAATTGCCATAAGCACTTTCCATAGCCTCTAAACTACCTCTCGCACCATTGGCGCCAAGGTGTCCATGAGCTCCGCACTGTATACCTTCAATTCGATAATCATCATCAATTGATAGCCATTTAACTTTATCGGTAATCTTCTTGTCGTTCTTGAGGCAGAGTTCATTTATTGCATATTTTAATGGGTCTTTTTTATCCAGCACCTGAAGCGCTAGAACAAGAGAAATACGATGATTCTGCGGATCATCAACATACTTACCTTCTTGAAGATATCTTTCCAAGAATTGATCGTGGTTCGACTTGACTACGACAACCTCATCAGCCACAGAAGAAAGTTCTTTGATGTCTTCTGCAAGAATCTCTAACTCTGACGAGAGGCACAATTGCCCATTTTCTGCGCGCTGAGCCTTAAGGATTTTTGCGTGCTTTTCATGATGATTGATCGACATTCCGTCGAACGCATCGTGGAGCAAGATTCTTTTTGGAGATGTGAGTTGCGATATATTAAACCAAGCTTTTTTAGCTTTGGGATCTGTAGATCCAGCATGCCAATCACCTAGAACAAATGCTTCCGGTCTTACCTTTTGTTTAGTGGTTGGGGTGTACTTAACGCCAAGATCGTAAAAACAACCCTTAGAATCAGACTGAATCTGTCTGAAGTGGTAATGCTTGTCATCCGCTATTTCAACAATTATTGCACCAAGAACGTGATCGTTGTGTGCAATGTACGCAGTGCGTTGAGACATATACATATCGGAGTTGTAATTACTAACAGTAATAGCACCAGTAGTCATCATAAAATGAGGAAGAGCGCTATTGGAAACCGGCACAGCCTTTAGTCGTTGTTTTGGAGAAGCATAGATGAAGGTGCCGTTACGTTGGCCAATTCGGCCAAGACCGGTTGTGGGATCGATATGCTTAGCTGAAAGCTTGATCGTAGAAAGAAAAACATTGGAGTTAAGACTCGTATCCTCAAGCACAAGTGTTTCGTTCTTTAATCGTGCCGATATTGTTCCCCACTGCTTATCTCGATTGTGGGCAGGATCTGAGGCGACTAGAATCAGAAGCTGGGCGTCGTTTTCCTTGCAGTAGTTTTTTATCGATGCATAAAATTTATCGTGTACTTCGCATCCATTTACAGCAGTTGTCACAACAAATCTCTTAGAAGAAGCTACATCTTCTCTAAGTTTGATTAGAGCCTTTTGAGAATAAAGGTTCTCAACCGCAACATCAAAGAAACTACCAGAATAAGCTTCTCTTGCTTCTTTCTCTAGAGAGGTCAAAGACCCAAAATGGTGGGCAACCATATCTTTGGTTATGCCAAGTTGCTTCAGATCTTCCATGCGAATTTCGCGCTTTAATTTTTTAGCTAAAGCAGCAAAGGATTTTGTGATCTGGGCTTTTTTGTCTGGTGTGTTTACTGACTTCTTTTGCATTGACATACCTTGATTGGTGCAGCAGATTTTTCTTCTTGAACCAGCATATATAGTAACGCAAGATAGTTCCTAGCATCAGCTATTCTGCTCTCTATCGGTTCATTGGAAAATTCTTTGCCGTTCTTTATGTAAGAGGCTATGGAAGCCATATGCTTTGACAAATAAACCCATAGTTTTTGCTTTGAGTCTAATCCAATAATATCAGCGTCCTTGAAGTTTGCTAGACAGTCTTGATCGCCTGCGTATTCAACGCCCTTGCTAGTCAACAGTTGGCGCTCGGCTTCTACCATCTTTTCGAAGATCTCTTTTTGCTCCGACCAAAGCATAAATCCCCCGCATTATGCGAGGGATTCTACACAAACATCTGTTTTTATCGTTAGCTATAAGTAAAAGTAAAGTTAAATACCACCTTTGTGGTGGCGGTGTCTGAGGTGTCTAATGACAAAGTCACTTCGTAGGTATTAAAGATGCCTTCTTGATCTAATGCGTAGTAAATACCAGCAAAATAAGCTTTTAGATAATTGCCATTTAGACGAAGATATGTGGGATTATCCATCGTTGTAACAGAAACTGAAAATACTGATTTACCAGCTGCCGCAGCAGCTTGTAGACCCTGCAGGAGTGTGGTGTATGAGGTGGGACGAGGACTCGAGTATCTCAGCGATTTTGCAGTAAGTGCAGCCGCAGGAGCGTCGGTCGTGTCGAACGTAGAGCCAGCAACGACAGGTGAGGCCACCGTAAGCTCAGCCTGAGCTCCGTCATCAAAGTATTTGACCGTATAACCAGCTAAAATAGCCGCGTTTGATCCTGAGTTGGCAATTGTGAACATCGGGCTGGTGATGCTAATGTCTACGGCATCTTCAAGCACAACATCTTCGTACTGCGGAAGGATAAACCTTCTCCCCAGGTCAAAGGCATCGGCCAACTTCTTGTTTAAGCCATTGGCTCCGTCAAGATATAGGGATTTCAGTGTGGTCATAATTATTCCTGATTTTTGTGTTGGCTAAAGCGTTTTATAAAATCTCTCGTATTGTAAAAAATAATTACACTAACAACAGTTGCAATCAATAATTGATACAATACGATAATCATTTTAAACATTTAAACCAGATGTTGGATTTACGTCACCGTCTTCAATCTCTTGAATTTTGCCGAGAAGGAAGTCGATCTTCGCTCGCTCCAGTTTAACGACAGAAGAGTATCCACTCTTAAGGTCTTTAACAATCTGTTGGGCAGCGATAAGCTTCTCGTCGTTTGCTTGCTCTTCTTTTAGAGCTTTAATTTTTTGTTCAGATTTAGCGATCAGATGCTCTGCTTCATCTTGAGAAATAGACGCATGGTTTTCGACAAATGCTTTAGATAAAATGCTGCTAGCTTTGCCGTAGTTGATCTTACCTTTAGCCATAATAGACTCCTTATTTGATCGTTTCGTATTGTACTTATTCGTATAAGAATTGCTTTTTATTTAGCTTCTTAAACGTTACGTCTGGCGGTATCGGTACCGTGCATGAAAATGTTTTACAATTAAATCTTAAATATGAAGCATATATAGCCTGAGCAACTGCATCAACCACATCAAAACGAAAATGTATAGGTTTTCCTGTGTTTTCTGATATGCTGTGATTTGGAAATTTGATACCAAACCTTTCCCAAAGAGCTTGCACTATCATCAACTTCTTAGCTGGTGCAGCACCCCATCGTTGTTTTTGGAGTTTAGTTGGGGTTGATCTTCCAGCTACAAAAACCTTCCAATTGGAAATATTAAGAACCTCATAGTGAAGATTGAGTTCCCTAGCCCACATATGGATAACTGTCCGATACGCAGGGTTCACGTTAGAACCTGATGCGAACCTTGCCCCGAAGAAGTAGTCCTCGACCGCAATCTCGTCAGCCTGGACACGATCCTGCAATCCAGAGATGCGTTTCTTTAGATCTATGCACCAGTCGCCGATGTATTGAGAAGAAGTATCGACATCTATAAAGCCGTACTCTACTATCTCACAGTGATTTTGTGAAATACGAGCAACTGCGTATCCAGATGATCCACCCGGATCGATAGCAAGTATGGTTTTCAATTGTGGCCTCGTTATTCTTTAACAATAGACCACTGGCCATTTTTTTCAAGCTTTAATTTTTCTTTAACAACAGGGACTAATCTAAAGCCAGCGTTCTCTAGCCTTTTTACCCCACCGTGTTTAATGTTTATCTCTTGCATACTTACGGGCGTATCGGTGATCCGTTGGCCGTTTTGAAGGATGTGATAGTGATAAGATTCGCCTTCTGATTTTGTGGCAAAAGCAAGAGGATTAGTGTTCGCCTTGACCTGCATAACTGCTTGTCCCATAGCAAAATCTTTTGCTTGAGGGGCCTGGACCTGTTGCGCAACCTTAACAGGGTTCTTTTTTGACTTAGGTGCCAAGGATGGAGCTTTCGGGGGCTTTGGCGGCTCAATTGAAGGCATCCTTAAGCTTGGCATTAGTCCAGCCTTAAGTAGATCTTTGATTTCATTGAGTTTTTTAACGAACTTTTCCATCATGAAACCGTTGAAACACCATTTCGCTTGACTATTGTAATGGATTGATCAAACAACGCTTTAGCTTCAGACGCGTGATCTATTACTACTATACACCGCTTTGTGGCCATCTCTTTTAAGAACTCAATGACTCTAGAGCGGTTTGAGGCATCTAGATGATCAAAAGGTTCATCTAAAATCAATGGGTTAAGTTGAGCACCTGTATAGCGAGACACAACCTCTGCTATAGCAAAATCAATAGAAAGCGATAGACACCTTCTTTCGCCACCCGACAACGATCCTACTGGTCTTTTTGCGCCATCTATCGTTAGAGAATCAGACATCTTTGATGTGATGGAGCCTGACTTGTTTTCTTTGAAAGAAAGAAGCTCATATGAGGAATTGGGCCATATGAGTTGAATGATCTCTTGGATACGATCGTTTAAGGTTTGAATAACTGAATCCATGACGTAAGCTGGAGCACCAGTTGGCGAAAGCACCATCGATGCTGCTTCTAACTTAAGAATATCATTGTCTTTAACATGCAGTAGTTCATTTGATTTTTCTATAGACAATTCAATGTTTTTAATTTTTACGCTTAGATCGTCTTGCTGATCTATGGTCTTAAGTATAGATTTGCGCTCTAAGTCTTTTTCTTTGTAGAAGTTTTTTAACTCATTGAGTCTGTTTTGAGCCGCATCATACTCAGACATAGAGTCTTTGATCTTCTTCTTAAGAGAAAGAATTGTATCAAGTATCGATTGCTCTTTGCCAACTTCGCCCTCTAATCCTGTTATTAAGGATGTTAATGATTCTTTCTTTGAAAGAATCTGCTGGCGGTGTGCGTTTATTTTTTCAGCAGCAGAAGAAGAATCATGTCGAACAAATCGGCCAGAAACGATATCTAATTCTGCACCGCATGAAGGGCAGGAACCATCGGATGAGTCGCAGGGCTCTTGCTCTCTTTCAAGATCGCGAAGTTGTTGACGATATGCCCTTAATCTTCCACCGTTAGTTGATATTTCTCTAAGCTTAATATTTAACTTCTCTATTAACTCAGAATACTTATCCACATCATCTGGTGGCTGAATTGTAGCAAGCTGGTTTATCTTGGGGGCAACTGAAGCAATTGAGTCTTCTAGCTTTTTAAGCTCGTGCCGTAGCAAATTAACATCCACCTGAGACTCTTTAAAGGCGGATAACTTTCCATCCAATGCGGATAGCGCATTTACAATATTATTCTTTTCTAAATTTAGAGCTTTAAGATCCTGATCGATCTTCTTTCTTCCATCCGCAAACCCGTCGGCGCGCATCAACTTGAGGATAAGGTCTTTCCTCCCGGAATCGTTTAGATCTAAAAAACGCGTACCAAGACCTTGAGCAAAATACTGGGCAACTATGAATTGTTCATAGTCGAGGGGGAGTATCTTTTCATATTCAGACTCAGAAATCTCCACGTCGTTGATAGAAGCATAGAAGGATTTCGGACGGCAGCGCTCAATTCTGAGAATTCGGTTTGCGGAGAGTTCAATGTCGGCTGTAACTTTAGTAACTCTAGAGCCTTGACGTACGAAATCAGTGATAGACACTCCGCGGGGATATTGTCCGTAGAGCCCCCACGATAAGGCATGAAATATTGCCGATTTACCGGCCCCATTGGCCGATTCTGTGTCATGATTCCATCCGTCAATAAGTAAAAGACCAGAATCTGGAAAGCAAATTGAAGCATTCTCTATCGAGAGAACATTCTCTATCGCTACTGATTTA
>Ga0255152_1000159_pt1 | contig 28258 bp, 37 predicted proteins | sample Atl_Yuk_RepC_8h_FD_183624 | JGI IMG/M metagenome (GOLD analysis project Ga0255152, IMG submission 183624) | Freshwater microbial communities from Altamaha River, Georgia, United States - Atl_Yuk_RepC_8h | ecosystem: Environmental > Aquatic > Freshwater > River | place: USA: Georgia | collected...
TGGTTAACTAGATAATATAATACCGATTATTACGGAAGTCCTAGAAAAATTTTGGGACTATGGGAGCGCTCCCTTCCTCATTCCAGACCTCAAACTGACCTTCCTTATACCAGGGGCCGGCCTGGCGGGTCCAATCCTTATACATCCAAGCGGGAAGATGGGATTCCAAGGTTCGCCATTCGCGAATACCAAACGGGAAAGTGGGAACTGAGGGGATGGGGACGTGGGCCTGAAATTTCCCGATTGGGATGTGATGAATCCTTATACAGCCGCAAAGTGAGGTCGCAGCTTCTCCGCGAACAGGACGCGAACCCCGGCGGCTGTCGCCGCCGAGGTCATGTCGCGTGTACCTGCACCGCCTTCGAACGCGATGACCAGCTCTGGCTTGCCGTACTCGAGCATCAGACGATTCCTGACCGGACCCGCTCGGCTTCCGTGCTTCTTCCAGTCTGCAGGCACTCCGTAAGCGGTGCAACCGTCTTTCTGAGACGCCCATTGCTCTGCGAACGTGTCTGCACCTGACGCACAACCGTGGATGACCAGCGTGATCGCTTTCTTCGCGTGAATCGCTTCGAGCACGAAGGTGACGAAGGTCGAGTCGGTGTAGTCCCGACCGCCACAGACCAGAACCCTCACAGCATGTTCTCGCTGGCGACAATCCAGACGGCTCGACCTCCGGTGAGCTCGAAGTCTTCGGTCTTCAGACGGATGTACGCCTGGCCCACCTGACCGGCGTTCTGCACGTAGCCCTGAATGCCCCAGGATCGAACCTCCGTGACGACCACCATGCAGGCGCCGAATGTGTCCTTCTCAGGGTTCACCTGAACGATGTCGCCCACTTGGACCTTGTGATATGCGGGAATGGCGTCAGTCATGACTTAGCCTCCAGAAGATGAAACGTCAGTGTCTCGTGGTTGTCGAAAGGTTGGATGAGGACGCTTCTCAATGCGTACCGTGCGTCGAGGCGGCTGGCGAACCACTTCGAGAGCTGGCGATTGTCGTCCTGCAGCAGTCCAGGTGGCCAGCCCGTCTTTCCGCCCTTGATTCGGGCTTCGACGGTGCCGTCTCGAGCGTCGTGAGCCATGCAGCCCCGTTCGGCGCAACCGGGGTCGAGCAGAATGGTTTCGACAGCCTGCGGTTTCTCGAGCTCTTGGCAGAACTTCTCCCAGGCGGTCGGGCTGAATGCCACTGCTGCCTGGTACGGGCTGGTGCGGTGCCGATAGAACGTCGCCCCGCACGCTTTGGCGAGGTCTTCGACGTTCATTCTTCGTCTTTCAGCTGGGCGGCCAGCGCTTCCAGTTGATCCGCAGACAGCTTCGAGAGCTTCTTGAGGATGGCAGTCTTGCCGGTGCGGGAGCTGACCTTCTGCTCGCGCTTGGACTTGAGCGCTTCGATGAAGTCGGGCTTGTCAGTCAGCATGTCCAGCATGACTTCGATGACTTGGCCCTGGTTGAGCTTGTGGTTCTTGGCCAGATCAGCGACACGGTCTTGAATGGCGGGATCGAGGACGATCGCGGTGCGCTTGGCGGCGGTGGCTTTGACGTTTTCAGTCATTTGTGATTTCTCCAGTTACAGCAAAAGATGCTGCGTGAATTATAGCAATCCTTATACGAGAGTCAAGGTACTGCCGAAAAAATGCCCGCGTAGGAGCGGGCAGGAGAGTCTGAAAGGAAACCATGACAGGTCGAACGTAGTATACGCCCGACAGTGAGGGGTTTTCAGTCTTCGTCGATGATGAAGCCGATTTTTCGGGAGGACTCTTCTTCTTCCTCGTCTTGTGCGAGAAGCCCGTAGGGCATTTCCTTCAGGAACACCACTGCGAGCAGTGCCAGCGGATTGTTGGTGATGAGAAGTGCAATGACAATCAGACCGATGATTGCCAAATTCAGGAGTAGAGCGTGATTCATGTCGGCCTTTCGCACAGTTTGTCGTACTGTAGCGGATTCCCGACACTCTGTCACGGGTGACTCACCTTCCAAGCCCAAGTTTTTCATAGTCGAAGTCCTCCGAATCGCCCAGGATGTTCTCGGCGAAGCCTTCCGTGCTCTTGATGATGCTCAACCGCTGCAGGCTGTGATCCTTGAGGTAGCGGTTGGAGTCGTCGAAGAAGTCCAGGATCAGGGCCACGTTCGGCCCACTCTTCTTGGCGCGCAAGCCGCGACCGATGCGCTGACGCAGCGCGACCTCGGCCTTGCCCCCGCCAGCCAGAATCACCAGACCGACAGCGGGCACGTCAACGCCCACGTCCAGAATGGTCGAACCGATCAGCACGTCGATTCGACCCGTGGCGAGCTTGTGCAGCGCGGCCTTGCGCTCCGACTGGTCGTTTTCCCCGTAGATGAACTCGGCGCGAATGCCGCCCTCGCGCAGCTTGTCCAGCAGCAGCTGACCGTGCGCTTTTTGCTGGATCAGCACCATCGTGGACAGACGGTTGCGGGCGGCTCGAGCACATTCGGCCACGATCAGGCGGTTGCGCTCGTCGTTGTTGACGATGCCCAGACGGTAGGCGGCCTGCCAGGGCGTGCCCCGCAGCAGCCCCTTGGGCTTTTCGGTCAGCTTGGCAATCTTGAAGATCGGCTTGGCCAGGATGCCTCGGTCGATCAGCAGCTTCTCCGTGACCTTGATGCCGATCGAGCCGAACGCGGCCATCAGGCGCATGTTCGATTCCTCGTCATCCTTCATGAAGGGCGTGGCGGTGATGGCCAGGCGGTAGTGAGCGTTCTTGCAGTGGCGAAGAATCTCGTAGTAGCTGTTGCCGGACGCCTCGTGCGCTTCCTCCCCGATCACGAACTCGAACTTCGAGAGCAGGCTGATCGTCTGGTTGCGGATGGCCACCTGGCGGTTCTGAACCTCGACCGGATCGTCCGGATTGGGCTCCTGCAGGCGCGAAATGAGAGTCTGAACCATGCCGACCGTCATTTTCTTGATGTAGGAGCGGCCCGACTCGTCGGTGAAGCCAAACTGACCGTCGCCGAGCACCGAGCAGGGGATGCCGAGGTCTTTCTCGAACGTCTCCTTCATCTGGTACATCAGAATCGAGCGGGTCGTCAGAAAGAGGGTGGGCCGGTTGATTCGCATGAACGCCAGGCGGGCGATTCGTGACTTGCCGCCCCCTGTGGCCACCTGAGCGATCATCGAGCCGTGCCGCACCAGTCGGTTGACCGTGTCCATCTGGTAGTCGTAACGCGGATCATCCTCAAACGCATCCACCTTCGGGTTCTCCGGCCCCAGCGGCAGGGGTAGCGGCTTGCGAACGCGGTGGACGGTCTTGCCCTGGCGGGTCAGGTGCGCCACCACGTAGTTCACGAACCCGGCGGGAAAGGTGGCTGTCCGGAAGTCGAAGAACGAGCTTCGGCCGTCCCAGTTGCCCATCTTGAACGCGGCGGTGTGCTCCGCGCCCTCAACCTTATAGGAGAGCAGCGACTGCACATGAAGTTTCACATCACGCGGCGCTTCGTGCAGTTTTGCGATAGTTGCGTTGTAGGCGATGGTGACGGAGTTGGATGAAAAATTTGTCATCAGGTGGTTGCCAAGTTCTTATATAAGGATTATAGTCCCGTCATCAGTGACTGAACAGTATTGCCTCTGATGAGCAAAATCAAACTAGAAACACGCAAGCCGTCCGAGCTTGCAGCAAACCCTTGGAACACCAACGTGGTGTCGCCGGAGAACCAGCAGAAGCTGGAAGAAAGCGTCAAGCGCTTTGGTATGTTCAAGCCAATCGTCGTGCGCGAACTCGACGGTGGCGTCCTGCAAATCATTGGTGGCCAGCACCGCTGGGAGGCTGCCCAAGCGCTTGGCCACACCGATGTGCCAGTCATCAACCTGGGTCGCATCAGCGACAAAAAGGCCAAAGAAATCAGCCTGGTGGACAACGGTCGGTACGGTGCCGACGACACCCTGCAGCTGGCGCACCTGCTGGAAGACATCGGGGTTGACGCGAACGAGCTGGCCAGCTTCATGCCGTATTCCGAGTCGGACTTCGCTTCGATCTTTTCGTCAGTCAATATATCGCTGGACGATCTTGATCTACCCGACGGGGATGAACTTTCCGCAAAAACTCCCAACTCAAAACCTGTGCAAACGCACCAGATCATGCGTTTCAAGGTTCCTGTCGATGACGTATCAGTCATCACTGACTTGATTGAACGAACGATGAAAGAACAGCGGTATGTGGACGAAGATTCACTTTCTAATGCCGGAAACGCATTGGTCTTTCTCCTGTCCAAAGTCGCAGACGAGGAGTGATGACATGGACAAGTTTCCTGAATGCGAAAGCTGCATGAACAAGGAACTGGACCCGTTCCAGTGCGACGACTGTGAAGACGCCTGCAACTTCGAGCCGTACGAAGAAGAGGAAGACGCCAGTGTCGAAGAAATGAGCATTCAGGAATTTGTGGAATTCTGGAGAAACAGACAATGACAAAGAACGCGACCGGCACATTGCCTGGCCAGATCACGGTCTGGGCCATCGACAAGATTCAGCCCTACGAGCTGAACGCCAAGATTCACGACGACAAGCAGGTCGAGCGGATCGCCAAATCCATCAAGGAGTTCGGCTGGAGCCAGCCGATCGTGGTGGACAAGGGCGGCGTCATCATCGCGGGTCACGGCCGGCGCCTGGCCGCCATCAAGCTCGGTCTGGACAAGGTGCCCGTTTGGGTGCGCGACGATCTGGATGCCGAGCAGGTGCGAGCGCTTCGCCTGGCGGACAACCGCGTCGCCATCGGTGACATCGACACCAGCTTGCTGCAGAAGGAGCTCGCCGACTTGGACTTTGACCTCAAGGGCATCTTTGACGCCAAGGAGCTCGAGTTCCTCGAGGCAGACCTGGGCGAATACAACCCTGACGCATTCGTCGAGGACATCGAGATCGAGGTCGAGAAGCAGACCAAGGAGTCGGCCAAGACGGTCGAGGAGACGGACGAGCGTGACGTGAAGATCGACAAGGCCCTGGGCTTCAAGACGATCAAGGGCGCCGATGAGCGCCACGTTGCGCGGTTCATGGCTCAGATCGAGGCCGAGATGGGAGCTGAGGGCGCCGAGGCTTTCGTCAAGTTCGTTCGCGGCGTCCTGGAGCCTCAGTCATGAGTGACGTATTCAATGGCCTGCCGCGTCGAATCAAGGTCGGGCAGTACACCTTCCGAGTGGTTGTCTCCAACGCGACAGAGCAGACCGACCTGGATGGCTGTGACGGCCTCACGGACTTCACCAAGTTCCGCATCTACCTCGATGAGTCGCTGCACCGGCAACGCGCCGTGAACGTGGTCCAGCACGAGCTGATCCACGCGATCAACTGGGTCTACGGGGTCGATGACGGCGCCGAAGAGGAGCACATCACCACGCAGGTCACGAATGGCCTGGTGGAGCTCTGGATGAGCAATCCGAAGGTCGTCAACTGGTTCGTCAAGAACTTGCGCGCCATGAAGCGCGAGAACGCGAGGGACGACGAATGAACGTGCCCATTCCTGTTCTGGTGCTGCTGTCGCTGATGGCCATTCCTGGCTTTCTGTTCACGCTGCTGTGGCTCTGGGCGACCGTGAAGCTGGCCATCATCTACTGGAAGGAAGGTGTGTTTTGACCACCTACACCCTCGACAAGAAATTCCACTCGCATGTGGATCGCACCGATCGGGTGCTGGAGATTGCCGAAGCGTTCGGCCTGGGCCTGGACGACAAGACCTTCGTGGTCTTCGACAACCAGCCCATCGACGTGGAGCAGGGCGATGTCGTCTACATCACCGGCCAGTCGGGTTCCGGCAAGTCGCTCGCGCTGCGCGAGCTGAAGGCTCAGATGACGGCCAGCGGTCTGCAGGTCGCCGACGTAGACGAAGTGCCGCTCGACTCGAGCAAGCCGCTGATCGACCAGATTGGCGCCACGACGGCCGAGGCGCTGACCTACCTCTCGATCGCCGGCCTGAACGACGCCTATCTGTTCGTTCGCAAGCCGCAGGAGCTCTCCGACGGCCAGCGGTATCGCTTTCGCCTGGCCAAGATCATCGAATCGGGCGCCAAAGTCTGGATTGCCGATGAGTTCCTGGCGGTGCTGGACCGCACGACCGCCAAAGTAATCGCCTTCAACCTTCAGAAAGTCGCCCGCAAGGTCGGCGCCACGCTGATGGTGGCCACAACCCATACGGACATGGTCGATGACCTGGCGCCGAACCTCTACATCGAAAAACGCTACCGGGAAAAGATCGAAATCGTTCGGACCCCGCAAGGCTACAAGGACAACGAATGACCGATCAAGAAACCTTCGAACAAGTGATGCTGCGCTCCTGGAGTGAGGAAGCAGGAGGCGTCTCGTTCGCGCTTTTCTCTTCTCCCAACTGTGCGCCGTGCGGTCGCGTGAAGGCCGCCCTCGAGCGCCTGGAGAACGCCGGCGTGCTGCGCCATGAGGTGAGCTACATCAACGTGTACCACGCTGCTGCGGCCGCCATGAAGACCAACGTGCGCTCGGTGCCCGTACTGGTTCGCTTTGAGCAGGGCCGCGAGACAGGGCGCCTCACGGGCGATCAGAACGAGCCCAAGCTGCTGGATTTCATCAATGCCTGACATGAGCCTGACCGACGCGGCAATCATCTTCCTGGGCGCCTACACGGTGGTGTTCCTGCTCGGGCTGCAGTCGCGCAACGTGGTCGCGGGTCGCTACGTGGCGGCCATGCTGACCTCGGCCGGCATTTCACTGTCGCAGTTCATCTTCGTGAAGTACGCCGCCAGCGGATCGCTTGCGGTTCTGACTATCTCCACGATGGGCGGCTGCCTGGGCATCGCCAGCGCGATCTGGTTCTACAAGAACGTCATGGACAGGAAGCGCCGATGATCGACAACCAAGACATCCTGATCGAGCGCCGGCAGGTGCCCAAGAACCACATGCTGTCGCTGCTGCCCAACATCTACGTGGAGCGCGGCGACATCGACGACTGGAACCTGCTGCACGAGCTGCACTACAAGGCAGAAAGCCTGGGCATCGGACCGCGCATCTACCGCTGCGTGCTGGAAGAGGGCGGCCGGCGCCAAGTGATCGGCGTGGGCGTTATGACGGTGCCAAAGATGCTTCTAAGCGGCCGAAACGAGGTTTTTCGGCACTTGAAGCCCAATACGGGCGGCATGGACAGCCGTCTAATCAACCGCACTCGAGCCTATTGGATCAATGACCACGCCTGCACGAACAGCCGGCTGGTGCTGGACACGATGTACCGTGGCGCCGGCATCGCCTACCGCATGCAGAACATCATGATGCGAATGACTGGCTGCCAGGTGGTCGAGTTCCAGTCGTCGATGTCCAAGTTCAACCCGTTTGCCGCCAAAGCCGGTATCCGATTCACCAAGCCACGCCGTAGTGCCAACTACGAGAAGGGTGTCAAGTTCTTCCGGCGCTGGTTCGACTCCAATCCATCTGACTTCATGGGTGTGATGGCCGAACTCAACGCCATGCCGGCTGCCGTGCGTGCCAAGTGCGAGCGGGAGATGCGGGACTTCTACTACGCCTGCTCGGCCCTGGAGAAGACGGGCAACGCCCGCTTCCGTGGTGAAGACCGCCGCGAGACGATGGAGGTCGGCTACCTGCTCAAGAGCCTGCAGCAGCTGGTTCTGGCCAGCCCGCTGTACGGGGTCTACATCAACCCCGACGCCAGTCCCGAGAAGGGCAAGAGCACGCTGCCGGCCCGCGTTCCGGTCATCGCTTTCGACAACCAACCCACCGACCAGCCTTTGGACTTGTCCAGGCTGCCCTGAACCATGCATCTGACAGCCAAACAAATCGAACTCCTGAGCGTCATCGGCAAGCGCAACGAAGACGGCGGCGCCACCGATCTCGACCAGATTCTCGAGCGGCTCTCGTACAAGCCGACCAAGCAATCCCTGCAGTTTTCGATCCGCGCCCTCATCGCCCATGGTCTGATCCAAAAGGACGCGCCTGAGAAGCGTAGGGGCCGCACCAGAACTCTCATTTCCCTCACCAAGCAGGGCCAAACGATGATGGGTTCCGCAAAGCCCTCTCCGGCGTTTGTCGAGACCGAAGCCGACGATCTGCTGAGTGACATTGCTGAAATCCTCGAACCCTGACCCTGCGGGAAACTGCGGGAATTTCCCTTTCCCTTCTATATATATAAGTAATAGATGACTGAAGAAATGAAAGTAGATGAAGCGGCTGCGGGATTTCCCACCCCACGGGAAGTCGAAGAGCTGGCCCTCACAGTGGATGCTCAGATCATGAAGCTGCTCGGGCTTCGGTTCGAGATTCAGGACGACATCATCAAGGTCTGGGCTCCGGAGGTGGAAACGCCCGACGAGACCAACTGGATGTTCGGTGAGCGGTTCTCCTGCAACCTGGCCGAATCCATGAACGTGCTTGACGGGCTCAAGGTCGAGGTCGAGTTCTTCGAGGAAGACGGCTGGCATTGGGCTCGTGTGGTGTTCGGTGAAGAAGGCGAGCTCGAGACGGCCGAAGCGCCAAGCAAGGAGTTGGCCGGCGCATTCGCGTGCTGTGCGGCATTGTTTGGCCGATCCGGAGGTAAGTCATGTGTGACTTGACAATGTGTAGCAAAAATGATACAGTCGCCCAGAATTCAAGGCTATCTCCTCTGGGCGTCTTCTCCACGCCCATTTTTTTTGACCGAAAGAACGAGAAGTGACTGAGAAGGCAGAAAAACGCGGGATCAAGCCTGGAACCAAGACGAAGGGCAAGCTCTCGGACAAGGCATGGGCCGAAGCCACGACCCTGTGGAAGCAGGGCGTGGTCACGCTCGAGGAACTGGCGGCCAAGTACGACCGTCATCCCCAGTCCTTCGCCCAGTATTTCCGCCGGCGCGGCATCAAGAAGGGCCAGGACAAGGAAAAGATCGCCAAGAAGGTTGAGGCGGCCGTCGAGAAGCAGGAGCTCAACGACGCGCAGATCATCGCCGCTCGCATTCGCGAGACCAAGGAAGATCACTACAAGATGGCCAGCGGTCTGGCCAAGCTCACCTGGGCCGAGATTCTCAAGGCCAAGCAGGACGGCGTACCCGTCGGAACCGCAATCAACAACCTCAAGGCGCTGGAGAGCGCCATGAACGTGCTCAAGAAGGCCCGCGAGGAGCGCTACAGCGTTCTCGGCCTGGATCGTCCGGACGCTATCGACGAGAACGACGTGCCGGAACTGGTGATCTCGGAGCTCACGGCCGATCAGATCGCCGCGTTGCGCGAGCGTTCGTTCCGCGAGATGGATCAGCTCGAGATCAACGGCGACATCGAGGATGTTCCGCCGGACGAGCCGGATGACGTGGTCGAGGAGTCCTGATGGCATCAAAGGTCGGGCTCTCGCTACACCCCAAGCAGATGGAGGTCTACCGCAGCCAGGCGCGGTATCGCGTGGTCGTGGCCGGCCGACGCTGGGGTAAGACAGCCCTGTCTCGGGTGCTCATCATCAAGAAGGCCCAGAAAAAGAAGCAAAAAATCTGGTACGTGGCCCCCACGTACAAGATGGCCAAGCAGATCATGTGGGTTGACCTGATGGACGCGATTCCTCGCAAATGGATTCGCAAGGTCAACGAAACCAGCCTGACGATCACGCTCATCAACGGCACCCGCATCGAGCTCAAAGGCGCAGACAAGCCCGACTCGCTGCGAGGCGTCGGTATTCACTTCCTCGTGCTGGACGAGTTTCAGGACATGGCCGAAGAGGTCTGGACGCTGGTGCTGCGCCCGACGTTGGCTGACACGGGCGGTCACGCGATCTTCATCGGCACCCCCAAGGCCTACAACTACCTCTACGAGCTGTACAAGAAGGGCCAGAACTCGGCGCTCAAAGCCGCCGGCGAGTGGGAATCCTGGCAGTTTCCGACCATCACGTCCCCCTTCATTCCGCTCGATGAGATCGAGGCGGCCAAGAAGGACATGGACGAAAAGAGCTTCCGCCAGGAGTTCGAGGCGTCTTTCGAGACCATGTCCGGCCGGGTGTACTACCCGTTCGACCGTCACACTCACGTTCAGCAGCTGGAGTTCAACCCGAAGCTGCCGATCTGGGTCGGTATGGACTTCAACATCGACCCGATGTCCACGGTGATCTACCAGCCTCAGCCCAATGGCGAGCTGTGGGCCATCGACGAGATCGTGCTGTTCGGCTCCAACACCGAGGAGGTCTGCGAGGAGCTGGAGAAGCGCTACTGGCGCAACCAGGCGCAGATCGTCATGTACCCCGACCCTGCCGGCGGCCAGCGCCAGCACGCTCGAGGCGAGACCGACATGGACATCCTGCGCGAGAAGGGATTCAAGCGCATCAAATACCGTCGCAAGCACCCGCTTGTGGCAGACCGCGTCAACGCGGTCAACCGGATGCTCAAGGACGCCAACGGAAACGTGCGGCTGCGTATCGACCCGAAGTGCAAGCACTTCATCAACGCCCTGGAGCAGACGATTTACAAAAAAGGCACCCGAGAAGTGGATAAATCCATGGGTATCGAGCACTCGGCCGACGCCGGCGGTTACTGCATCGAGCTGGAATTCCCGGTACGCAAGGTCGAGATTGGCGGCTTGTCAATCTGAGGATTGACTAAGTCACAACTGACGTATAAGATAGGAAAAATCATGCCGACACTCCTGAAACCAGGCGAAGCGTTCGCCGTTGACCCCAAGTCCCCGATCGCGGGAGGCACCGTCGCGCCGCAGACTGACGACCAGAAGAAGCTGCGTGCGCTCATCGAACGTCGGCACCCGGAGTACCACGAGTACAAGGACCACTGGGACTTCCTCGAAGACACCTACGAGGGCGGCCGCGAGTGGTTCAAGGACAACGTCTTTCGGTACATCAAGGAAGGCGACCAGGAGTTCTCGGACCGACTGAACCGCGCCTACCGCTTCAACCACAGCCGCGAAGTCGTGGACCTGCTGAACAAATACCTGTTCAAGCAGAACATCGTCCGCAACGAGGCTGACGCTCCCGATTCCGTCAAGCGCTTCTGGCAGAAGTCCACAAAGAACGGCCTGCACATCAAGGAGCTGTCGCGCCAGATCAGCAAGAAGTCCTCGATCTACGGCCGCATCGGCATCGTCATCGACAACACCAACGGCGTGGGTGCCGCGCCCGTGGTGTCCAAAGCCGACGAGAAGAATTCCGGCGTTCGCACGTACGCCTATGTTGTCGGCCCCGAGCAGCTGCTCGATTACGCCTTCGACGAGGATGGCGCGCTCGAGTGGATTCTGATCGAGGAGTGCGTGCGAGACGCCGCCGATCCTTTCGAGTCCTCTGGCGACGAGAAGGAGCGCTACCGTCTGTGGACCAAGCAGCAGTGGATGCTGTTCGAAGAGGTCAAGGAAGGCCGGCGCAAGGTCGTGAAGATGGTCGATTCCGGCGATCACGGCCTGGGCATCGTGCCGGTCGTGCTGGCTGACAACATCATCTCCGATGAGGAGTATTGCGCTCAGTCGCTGATCGACGAGATCGCGTACCTGGATCGTGCGGTGGCCAACTACCTCTCGAACCTGGACGCCATCATTCAGGACCAGACCTTCTCGCAGCTGGCCATGCCGGCGCAGAACGTGCTGCCTGGCGAGGACAATTACACAAAGCTCACCGAGATGGGCACCAAGCGCATCTTCCTCTACGACGGGGAAGGTGGCGCGCAACCGTTCTATCTGTCGCCTGATCCAAAGCAGGCGCAGATGATCCTGGCGGTCATCAACAAGATCATCAGCGAGATTTACCACACGGTCGGTCTTGCCGGTGAGCGGACCAAACAGGACAACGCGGTCGGTATCGACAACTCTTCCGGCGTGGCCAAAGCCTACGACTTCGAGCGAGTGAATGCTCTGTTGGCGGCCAAGGCCGACTCGCTGGAGGCGGTTGAGAACAAGATCGCGCACATCGTCGCAAAGTGGAGCGGTGAAGATGCTCGCATCGAGAAAGACCTCGTGTCTTATCCCGACGACTTCGACACTCGTGGCCTGTACGACGAATTCGACATCGCCGCACGACTCATGCTCATCAGCGCACCGGACGCGGTTCGCCAGGAGCAAATGAAGGCGGTGCTCGACAAGCTGTTCCCACAGCTGGCCAAAGACCTTCGCAAGAAGATGGAAGCCGAGCTGAAGAGCTGGCCTGTCGATCCGATGGAACTGACCCAAGACCCGAACGCCGCGCCGGCAAAGAAGGACGAGGGGGCAGGGAAGTCGAAAAGCAATCAAGGGGCCGTAGGCACCTCGAAGGAGGAATAACCCTCCGCACGCCGACAAGAGACTGTCGGCGTTTCCAAAACTGATGACCAAGAGAACGGTCAGAAAGGCATACGATGTTCGTAACTCGCAATGTTGCAATGAAGTACCGCAACCCCACCAACGGAGATGGTGGAGACGGTGGCGGTTCGGGTGGTGGTGGTTCTGGTGACGGTGGCCAGGGCGGTGGTGACGGTGGTGGCTCGGATGACGATGCTGCGCGAAAGGCTGCTGAAGAAGAAGCTGCTCGCAAGGCTGCGGAAGAGGCCAAAGCCGGCGGCAAGAAGCCCAGCGACGAAGAGGCTCGTCTTCTCAAGGAGAACATGAAGAAGAAGGAGCAACTCGACAAGGCCAACGCGGAGCTCAAGAAGGCTCAGGAGATGCTGAAGTCCTTCGAAGGCATCGACCCCGTGGCAGTCAAGAAGCTGCTCGAGGATCAGCGCACGGCCGAAGAGAAGGCTCTGGAAGCCAAGGGCGACTGGGACCGTCTGAAGGCTCGCATGGCCGAAGAGCACGGCAAGGAAGTTCAGACACTGCAAGAGCAGATCAAGCAACTATCCGAGCAGCTCAATAACACCCAAGGCACCATCAAAGACCTGTCGATCGGCACGCAGTTCAGCCAGAGCAAGTTCATTGCCGAGGAGCTGACCCTGACGCCGGCGAAAGCCCGTGTGATCTACGGCGATTACTTCGACGTGGAAGACGGCAAGGTCGTGGGTTACGACAAGCCGCGTGGCGCGGCCAACCGCACCGCCATCGTTGACCAGTACGGCAACTCGGTGGCGTTTGAGGACGCGCTTCGCAAGATCGTCGAGGCTGATCCGGAGAAGGACCATCTGCTCAAGAGCAAGATGAAGCCTGGCGCCGGCTCGGATTCGCGCAAACCTGCCGGTAGCACAAAACCGGAAGTGCCTGCTGATGGTATTTCCAAGATTGCGTCCGGACTCAAAGGTCTGAAGATCGCTTGATACTAAGTCACCGATGACTTGCATTTTTCCACAAATTGTGGTATAGTGCTGCCTCATCGGTGACTTAGAGCGACGTAAGGGCCGAGACATTGACAACCTCCCCTGGAAAGGATTCATCAAATGGCTCTCCTGCGCCAAGAAGCTGAAAAGCTGAGCAACAACCAGCTCATCTCCGGCGTGATCGACCAGATCATCGACCGTGACGACCTCATGGCCGTGCTGCCCTTCGTGGGCGTGAACGGCAAGGCCTATGTGTACAACCGCGAAAACACCCTGGGTGGTGCATCGTGGCTCGACCCGAACGAAGCGATTGGCGAAAGCGCCGCTACGTTCACCGAAGTCGTGGCCAAGCTGCGTATCCTGGCTGGCGACGTGGATGTGGACAAGTTCCTGCAAACCACCATGGGCGACACCAACGACCAGATGGCGATCCAGATCGCCAAGAAGGCCAAGGCTGTCTCTCGTGAATTCCATCGCACCATGGCTCGCGGCGACGCTACCGCCAACACGAAGGAATTCGACGGTCTGCCCGCTCTGGCTGCTGCTGCTGGCGGCACCCAGACCGTGACTGCCGGCGCCAACGGCAACGCCCTGACCCTGACCATGCTCGACGAACTCGTTGACAGCGTGCCCAACGGTCCTGACGTGATCGTGATGCGTCGCGGCACCATCCGCGCCTTCCGTGCTCTTCTGCGCGCCACTTACGGCACCGACGCCGTGATGCAGCAGCTCGAGAATTTTGGCCGCCCCATGCTGACTCACAACGGCATTCCGGTCATCATGAACGAGTTCCTGGCCGCTGACGAAGCCCAAGGCTCCAACGCCAACACCTGCTCCGTGTACGCTCTGCGTCTGAACGAGCTGGATGGTCTGCACGGCCTGTATGGCGGCGACAACGCCGGCATCGTGGTCGAGAACATCGGCACCGTTCAGAACAAGGATGCCACCCGCATCCGTCTGAAGTGGTACACCGGCATGGCCCTGAAGAGCACCCGCTCCATCGGCCGCCTGAAGGGTGTGTCCAACATCTGATCGGTGTTGGCAGTCAGTCACAACTGACGTACAATAAGGGCAAGCTCAAAAGGCTTGCCCTTTTTTCTTTTGTAAAGGAGTCATCTCATGAAAATTCGTATCGTCCAAGCTGGCTACGAAACATTCAACGGTCTGCTCGGCGACGTGAAGTTCGAGAACGGCCTGTCCATCAAGGACGTGAGCGGTGAGCAAGCCGCCTACGTGCGTTCGATCTTCACCACCGAGGAAGTGAGCGACGAACAGTCTGACGAGAGCGCCCAGAGCGATTCCGTCGATCCGCAAGCTCAGAAGGATTTGACCCCCGAAGGTCAAGACGAGGGCGAGAAGCCGCAAGAACAGGCGGAATTGACCCTGGAAGGTCAAGACGCTGAAGGTGCAGCGGAATGAAGTTGCGCCTGACCCAAGCAGGTTTCGAGAACTACACCGGCCAGATGGGCGTGGTGTGGTTCGAAGACGGCCTGTCCACCACTGACGTGTCACCCATTGACGCCGTCCGCATCTCTGCCGCCATCGGCGCGGACTGGGAAGACGGCTCGCCCGCTAATGTCGGCGACATGTATCTCAACAGCATGGACGTGCCCGCATACGTGGGCATGGCCGACGGCACGCCCGTCGAGCCCGTCTCTGCACCTACAGGCGATCAGCAGCCCACTCAAACCGACGGCACGATCTACACCGAGGATGACCTCGCCAAGATTGCCGATGAGAAGGGTATCGCTGGCCTGCGCGTGATCGGCGACCCGATGGGTGCCAAAGGCACTTCGATCGTTGGCTTGATTGCCGAAATCCTCAAGAAGCAGGCCGTCAAGCCCGAGCCCGCAGCGGAGTAAGAAATGCTCGATGTCTTCCTGAACAACACCGATGTCACATTGACAATCGACCTGGCGGATTCCAGTGGAAATCCGCTGAACGTCGATGCGGTGCAGTATCGCGTCGTCGATCAGGACGGCAACGTGCTCGTGACGCAGTCTGCACTCGCCGGCTTCACCGCAGGCGATCTGCAGGCGACCGTCACCATTCCCGCCAACAAGAACCAGCTGGCTTCGGGCAGCGTGCGCGAAGTCCGCACCATCGAGCTGATCTGCCAGTCCCAGAGCGGGACCATCGGGCTCGTCAAGAGCTACGGCATTGAGGCGCTCGATCCGCTGAAGGTTCCGGACACGAGCTTTCAGTCGTACGCCTCGGCCGAGCTCATGGCAATGAGCATTCCGAACCTGGCCGCCTACAACGCGGCCTCGGAGCAGGAAAAGATTGCCGCGCTCATGGACGCTCGCGAGCACATCGTCCAGCTGAACTTCGGGCTGCTCAATTCCAACACCAACTTCAGCCAGGACCAGTTGCAGTACGTGCCGGAGGGCTCGTTTCAGTCGAGCTACGTGGCTCGCAACTCGCTCTTCCTGTTCAACGGCAATCTGGCGCTGCTCGATCAGTCGCAGTTCAACCAGTTGCCGGAGAAGTTCAAGCGTGCGCTGCGCCAGGCGCAGGTTGTCGAGGCGAACGCGATTCTGGGCGGCGAACCTGACGACACCAAGCGTGGCGCCGGCATTGTCGAAGAGCAGATCGGCGACACCCGCACGAAGTATGGCCAGGGCGCCGCACTGCGTCTGCCGGTGTGCCGGCGAGCACTCGGCTACCTGAGCTACTACGTGACCTTCGCCAAGCGGATCGGACGCGCATGATCTACGACGAGTTCGCCCAAAAGCTGATGACCGAGTACAGGATGTTCCTGATCGGTCTGACGGGTCGATACCTGGCTCTGATGGCGCCAGGCGTTGACGTGTCTCCAATGGCGATCGGTCAGCTCGAAGCATCGGGCAAGGCGCTTCGGAGCACATACATGGCGATCGCCGAGCGTAGCGTCAACGACTTCGTCGAACAGATGAGCGGCAAGGCGCTGGCAGACTCGACTCAGGCGTTCATGCAGCGCATGTCGTCGATCACGCTGCACAACATCCAGACCCTGACCGACCGCATGAAGGGCATGAAGAACAATTCGCTCGATGCGGTCAAAGAGAATATGCACGGTGCGATGGGGCTGCTGCTGCAGCGCCAACTGACTCAGCCCGAGTTCACCGTGCAGACAGCAAGTGGACGCACCTACAAAGCAGATTCGCTCGTTCGCACGGAAGCTCGCCAGTTCGGCTACAGAGCCTGGCTCGAGTCAGAAATGGAGCGCATCGCCGAATCGAGCGACCTGGCGGAAGTCCGCTATGCCGACCCCGAGCATGAGAACCACGGCCTCGTGTTCTCGATCTCCGGCAAAACACAAGGCTATCCGAGCTTCGAGGACATCTCTGAGCCGGTGTTTCACTACAACTCCAAAGCAACGGTTGCACCCCATGTTCCGGCCTAACAAGACCTGCATCGTCGCCGTGTCATCGGGCAAGAACGATGTCTACGGCCAGCCACTGCCGGCGCGTCGCGTCAAGGAGCAGTGCGCCGTCGTGAAGCTGACGACAGCCAGCGTTCAAACCAACGTACGAGCCGACAGCTCAGCCTCTCGCGGCAATGCGCGTGAGCTGACTGCGGACGCCGTGATTCTGCTGACCCGATTCACTGCCGCGTCGATCAACGACATCATCGAGATCGAAGGCATCAAGCTGCGGGTCATGGCCAAACATCCGCGCTTTGACATTCGGGGTGTGCTGGATCACGTCGAAGTCGAATGCACCATCTGGAGCTGACATGGACCTGATGCCGATCGCAAACAAGCTGGAGTTCGAGGGCCTTGGCGTCCAGGGCTCGACCCTGTTCATCAACTTCATGCCCGATGAGTGCAAGGAAGGCATTCTGCTCCGCAGCCCGCTGATCGGTACGAAGATCGACCCGAACCTGCCTGGCTACTACAAGACCGAGTTCATGGTGGTCGTTCGCACGCCTCGCTACGAGTCGGGCCTGGGCATCATCAAGGACGCAATGACAGCCCTTACGCTCTTTGCGACCGACATCGACGACATCCACATCAAGCGGTGCTACCCGCGCAACCTGCCGGCCACGTTCCCCGTGAGCGATGGCAACTACTTCGAGCTCCAAGTCGTGTTCGAGGTCGTCTACTGCGGAACGGCCTATGGGTATCCGGCTTGAGGGTGTCGATGAGCTGATGACCATCCTGCAGCAGACGGGCGAGAAGGCCCAGCGCGGGGTGTACCAGCAGATGAAGAAGGAGGCGCTCGAGATTCAGCGCCTGGCTCGTCTGTACGCGCCCATCGACCACGGCAACCTCGAGGATGCGATCTCGGTCGAGGAGATGGAGGGCGAGCGCGACAGCCGAGGCCGAATGGGGCGCAAGTCGGTCGTCGTCTTCGTGGACATGTCCCAGGAAGGCTACGAGGGCGAACCGATCGGGCAGTACGCCTACATCATGCATGAGTACCTGGCGCCCTACGGCAAATTCAAACTTGGCCCCTTGTCGCAGCTGAAAAACAAGGGCAATGGAAAAGTTGGCGGTAAGTTTCTTGAGCGTGCCATCAATGACGTTTCACAAGAGATGATGAAACGACTTGTGGACGTGGCAAGGACTTACTACTAAAAGCACTGGACATTTTGCCGCATTTGTGGTAGAGTGCCGGCACCGGCGAAGTCATTAAGCAGTGACTTCAATCCCCTTTGCAAAGGAGCTTTCGAATGGCATCAAACACAAAAAACGTGAAACTTGGCGTTTGCCAGGTTTTCTTTGACGGCGTTGACCTGGGCTTCACCCAGGGCGGCGTGGAAGTCACCGTCACCACTGAGACCCACAAGGTCAACATCGACCAGTTCGGTAACACGACCATCAACGAGTACATCATGGGCCGTGAAGTCATGGCCAAGGTGCCGATGGCTGAAACCACCCTGGAAAACCTCGTGACCATCATGCCTGGCGCGACCCTGTCTGCCATTGGCGGCACCGTCGCTACTGGCTCTCTGACCGTCGCAACTCAGCCCGCTTCCGGCGACACCATCGTCGTGAACGGCGCCACCGTGACCTTCCGCACTGCTCTGACGGGCGAAGGCAACGAGGCTCTGATCGGCAGCAACGCCGCCGGCACCGCCACTAACCTGGCTGCAGCCCTGAACGCTTCGACCGATCCCAAGATCGCTCAAGCCAGCTACGCCGCCGCTGCTGGTGTCGTGACCGTGACCTTCGGCTCGCAGCTGGCCTACGGCAACGGTGGCAAGAAGGGTGCTGACGGCAACGCCTTCACTCTGGCCACTGGCACCGCCGGCGCCAAGGTGACTGTGTCTGGCGCAACCCTGGCAGGCGGCACTGACCCCACCGGCCAGTCCGTGTCGGTCCCGACCGGCGTGGGCAACAACCTGCTCGACTACGCCAAGGAACTGCGTATCCACCCCGTTGGCAAGCCTCTGACCGACAAGTCCGAAGACTTCGTGATTCCGCTGGCTGCAACCGCCGGCGCCATGAACTTCGCGTACAAGCTGGATACCGAGCGCGTGTACAACACCGAGTTCACCGGCTATCCGGACGCAAACGGCAAGCTGTTCAGCGTGGGGGCTTAAGCTCTTTCACAACTGACTGAAGTCGTATAGAATAGGCCTCGCCAAGTGCGAGGCCTTTCTTTTTGCACAATCGAGGAGTGAGAATGACAAAACTTTTGAACCTGAACCAGTTGGCTGCCAAGGAGGTTCGCGAAGTACAAATCGGCGACAAGACATATTCGATCAAGGAAATGTCGGTCGAGGACTTCATCGAGACCACTCGGGTGGCTGAAGAGATGGAGAAAGAGGCGAGCTATGCAAAGCAGCTGGAGGCGACGGTCAAGCTCATCAAGCGAGCAGTGCCCGACCTGGACCCTTCGAGCGTGCTGAGCCTTTCGCTGGATCAGCTGCGTGCGCTGACGGCATTCATTCGAGGTGAAGACCCCGAGAAGCTGGTCGAGGCAACGCAGGCTGCTCAGGCAGAAGCGGGAAACGTGTAAAGGGCGCCGCGCAAGAGGTGGACTTCGGGTTCATCTTCTGCGAGGTCAGCCACTTCTATTCGATGTCGTACCAGCAGGTCATGGCAATGCCAATCAGGGCCTTCTGGTTGATGAGCGGCAACATTCGCCGCCTGCGAGCCTCGAACGATATGCGAACCCTTGCGGTCGCTGCGGCAGCACAAAGCGCCGATGGCTACAAGGAAACGCACGAGAGGCTGGTGCTGGAGATCGGTACGGTGTACGCCGGCCCGACGAGTGTCGAACGTGACGAGGCAGGGTTCAATGAACTGAAGATGATGGCTGCGGCGATGTAAAGGAAGCGAAATGCTGGGTGGTGACATCAAGGTCGTAATGACGCTGGACGACGGCGACTTTACGGTCAAGACAATCAAGGCGGGACGTACAGTCCAGGAGCTCAAGCGCTCCATCGACCAGACCGCCAAGTCGACGCAAGCCCTGGAGCATCACTTCACGGGCCTGGGCGGTCGCTTCCGTTCAATCGTGCAGACAGCCTCGCTGCTGCGCTACGCCATGCACGATGTTCACGACATCTTCATGGCGCTGCCAGGCGCGATCCTGAAGACCTCCGGCGAGGTCGAAAAGCTCACCAAGCTCATGGAGGGCATGAGCAAGGAGACCACGCAGGCGGCTCGACAGGCCGAAGCGCTCTCCAACGTCAAGTTCGTGTTCGACCTGGCGCAGCGTGCGCCGTTCGAAGTCAAGACGCTGACGGATGCCTTCGTCAAGCTCAAGTCCGGCGGTCTGGACCCCACCAACGGGTCAATGCAGGCGCTCGTGGACTCCGTCGCAAGGTTCGGCGGTTCGTCCGAGGCAATGCACCGAGCCTCCATCGCGATTCAGCAGATGGCCGGCAAGGGCGTCATCTCGATGGAAGAACTGCGTCAGCAGCTGGGTGAAGCCGTTCCGAACGCGATCAACATGATGGCCCAAGGCGCCGGCATGTCGATGCCCAAGTTTGCCAAGCTGGTGTCAACCGGCACCGTCGAGGCGACGCAGGCCCTGAACAACATGTTCGCCGTCATGCGCTTTCAGAACGATGGCGCAGCCGAGGCGATGATGAACTCATGGACGGGCATGCTGGCCCTTCTGAAGACGAAGTTCGACCTCTTCAAGCTAGAGGCTGGCAAGAGCCAGTTCTTCGAGGAATCCAAGAATCAACTGCAAGACCTGATCGACATGTTCGGCACGGCGCAGGCCAAGCGCTTCGCCAACGATCTGGGTGAGGGCTTGGCGCAGCTCGTGCGCGTGCTTCGTAGCGCCGTCGAGTTGATGATCCAGTGGTCTGATTCCATCAAGCTCGCCGGCCAGGCGTTCATCGCTTACTTCGTGGCCAACCGGGCGCTCGAGGCATTCAAGGCGATTCGCGGCTCGATCGACGGTCTGGTGCAAAAGTACCAGGACGACATCAACGCCAAGCGCAAGGCGCTCATCGACAAGCAGACGCTGATCGGCAACGAGATCGCGGCCGAGGAAGCTGCGTTCGCACGCAAGCAGGCGCTGTGGGCTCGCGAACAGGCTGCGCTCGAGAAGCAGGACGCATCCGAGCGAGCAGCTGCCATCAAGAAGATGGAGCTCGAGCGCAAAAAGACCGCTGACGAGATCGCGGCTCGCGTGGCTCGCTACAACGAGCTGAATCGCCTGCAGCAGCAGTTTCTCGGTCAGCAGATGGCGGCCGAACTGGCTGCCGAAGCCGCCATGCGCCAGAAGAAGGCCGGTTCGAGCGCGACCGCTCGCGCATACCAGTCCGAAGCTGATCGCCTGGGCAACAACGCCTCGATTGTCGGCAACAACGTCTCGACCATTCAGGCTGAGATCGACGCTCTGAAGCGCCGCGAGGCAGCGCTTCTGGCCAGCATCAACGCTACGCGCACCTCCAACATGGTGTCGGCGCAGAGCAACGCAATCGCCGCCGAATCCGCGTCTCACGCTCGCACGATCGCCGGCCTGATGTCGCAGAAGGCCCAGGCAGCCATCGGTGCCGCCAACGGCATTGGCATGATGACTCGCGTCATGGCCGGCGCCAAGGTCATCTTTGATGCGTTCGGCGGCTGGGTGGGTCTGGCAATCGGCGTTCTCGTCACCCTGGGCCAGAAGCTCTGGGAGTACATGAACCGCTGGGAGGAGTTCAAGAAGATCGTCGATCGGACCAAGCAGGGCATCGCCTCAACCGAGGACATGGAGTCTGCGAAGGCTCGTGCCGATGAGGCCGCCAAGTCCGTCAAGACGCTTCAGACCATTCTCGAACAGCTCGACAAAGATGGCGCAAGCGCTCCCCGCTCGATCAGCCGTGCCCTGGGCGCAGGCTTCCGTGATAATCGAGGCGGTGCGGACGTTGCCGCATACCGCGCATCCATCGAAGCTCAGCTCAAGGAAAAGAAGGGCATCTACGAGCAGGCGACGACTCAGTTCAGCGAGCAAAAGCGTTTGCTGGATGAGGACGCGGCTTCCAAAGACCTGTCGCAATACCAGCGCACCTTCCGTCGCGAGACGCAGGGTCGCGTGGATGAGCTTCGCAACCAGTCCGCCGAACTCGACAAGGCCGAGAAGGATGCTATCGACGCCGCATCTCGCCGCGCCGAAGCCTCCGGTCGCAAGATCACCGAGAGCGAGCGCGAAGCCATCTCCAAGCAGTTCATCGACAAGCGCAATGCGCTGGTCAAGGCTCGCGAGCAGTACCTGCTGGACTTCGCCCTAGGCAAGAAGCGTGAGATCGACGAGGCGATTGCTGCCGCGAAAGACCCGCGCCAGAAGCAGGTGCTCGAGGCTCAGCGTCAGTTCGTCAATGACCAGATTCGTGCCGCATCGGATGCACTGAAGGCTGCCGGCAATCTGGGTCGCATCGGCATTGCCGCGAAAGACCCCAAGAAACCGCTCAAGGAAAGCCCGATCATCCGTCTGGCCGAGCAGCTGGAAGGGGAGGTGGCCGCCGCCAAGGCCAAGCTCGCCGCCACGCTGAGCGACGCCCGTGACCTCAACAGCCTGAAGCAACAGGTGATGTTCGAGGCCCTGGGCGACCTGGCCGCCGGCAAGTTCGATGAGCGCGTCCAGAACGCCGAGGGCGAGATGGTGCCCACCCGCATGGGCGGTGAGAAGGAGCGCAAGGAGTTCGTCAACCGCTTCCGCGCATTCATTGCCGAGGGCAAAACCGACATCAACGCCTTCATCGACAGCCTGGCCACGCTCAAGGAGAAGGCGCAGTTCAAGGACATCGTGTCCAAGATGATCGACAAGAAGAGCGTGGATGACTCCATCAACGCCCTGAACGCGATCAAGCAGGTCGGCATCGACACATCGGATGCGCTCACTCGCTCGGCCGAGGAGTTCGTCAATCGCGGTCTGGTCAAGGAAAACAGCTTCCTCGACGAGACGATCAAGCGCGTCAAGAAGCTCGAAGCCACCGTCACGCAGGGCACCGAAGCCTATCGGATGTTCACCGCGATGCGCGACAAGGCGCTCGTGGACGCCAATCAGGTTGACATCAACAAGATGGGTGTCGATTCGGCCAACATCCTGCGCGAAGCTCAGCGCAACGCCCTGAAGGCGACGATGAGCAACGTGGAGCTCCGCAAGTACGAGTACGACGAGGAGATCAAGCGCATCGAGGCGCTGAAGAACCGTCGCGAGGAAGAGACGTTCAACCTGCTGGCCACAACCAGCATGACCACCGAGCAGTTCCTGCAGCAGATGTCCATCATCGACACCTCCACTCAGGAGATGCGTCAGGCTGCGCTGCTGAACTTCCAGACCAACTCGCGCACCCAGCTGCAAATGCTGGCTGACGAGTGGTCCAAGGCAACACAGGCGATGGATGGCGCAACGGCACGCTGGGCGTCATCGTTCACCGATCGCCTGGTGGACATGCTCGCTGGCGGCTCGTTCAAGTTCAAGGAGTTTGCCGCCGGCATCGCTCGTGACATGCTTGGTATCGTCATCAAGAAAGGCTTTGGTGACATGATTACCAGCGCCTTCGGCTCGTTCGGTGGAAAGATGACCGAGATGCTGGGTCTGGGCGGCAGCGCTGCCGGCGCAGCAGGTCAAGCCACTCAGACTGCGGCCGTCACCACGGCCATGACGACTATGACCGGCGCAACAACCGCCGCGATGACTGCCGTAGCAACCGACATGACTGTCGGCATGACAACGATGACAACGGAACACACGGTCGCGCTCACAACGATGACGACAGAAACGTCGATCGCCATGACAACGATGGCGCTCGAGACTTCTGCCGCAATGGCCGCAATCGCCAGTTCAGCAGGCGCGAGCCTGTTTGGCTTTGCAGACGGTGGCGTGATGACGAGTGCCGGCCCGCTTCCGCTCAAGGCGTATGCGAACGGCGGCATTGCCAACAGTCCGCAGCTCGCTCTGTTCGGCGAGGGTCGCATGCCTGAAGCCTACGTGCCGCTGCCTGACGGTCGTTCCATCCCTGTGACGATGTCCGGCATGGGCGGTGGCAGCAACGCCATCATCAACATCACGATCAACAACGACGGCAGCGGCTCGTCCGACGCCCAGGGCGACAACGTCGAAACCTGGCGCGAGATGGCCCAGCGCGTGCGCGGCGTCGTGATGGAGGAGCTGGTTTCACAGCAGCGCCCTGGTGGCGTGCTTTACCGATAAGTCACGGATGACACAATGACACGACCGACATTCTCATGGCGCCCCGAGTGGGACTCGCAGCTGTCCGAAGAGCCTGACATCACAATCACGAAGTTCGGCGACGGCTACGAGCTCCGCACTCCGAAGGGCATCAACAACCGTCCCGAGAAGTGGAGCCTGACGTTCTCGCGGACGACGACTCAGTTTCCGGATGTGCTGGCGTTCGTTCGGGCTCGCAATGGCGTGCAGAGCTTCTACTGGACGACGCCACTGGGCGAGACAAAGGTCTTCGTGTGTCGGACGTGGAAGCTGTCCCGAAAGCAGGGTCACAACGTCATCTCGCTGGATTTTGAGCAGGTGTTCGAAGCATGAGCATTCGTCAGGAGATTCAATCGCTGGCGCCTTCCGCGCTGCTGGAGCTGTTCATCCTCGATACGACGAACATGCCTGGCGGCTCGGTGATGCGCTTTCACGCCGGCACGAACGGACTGTCTCAGCCGGTCGTGTGGCAGGGGCAGACCTACGAACCTCTGCCGATTGAGGCGACGGGGTTCGACGTGACCACCAAGGGCTCGGCGCCTCGCCCCAAGATCAAGATCGCGAACGTCAACGGGCTGCTGTCGGCCTCGGTAAAGTCCTTCAACGACTTCGTGGGCTGCAAGCTCACCCGCAAGCGCACGTTCGCCAAGTATCTGGACGAGGAGAACTTCCCCGCTCGCCGCAATCTGCTGACGCACACGTCCGCGCCGACTGCGAACACCTGGGTCAACAACGGCCTGACCATCATCGGAACAACCGAAAGTGCGCCTGACGGCAGTCTGACCGCCTCGCTCACCAGCCAATTCAACGCGACTCGGTACACCGGCGTGCCTGGTCTTGCCGGCGCCAAGTACACCTACTCGCTGCACGTCAAGCCGGAGAACGACAAGCTGCCTGTTCGCATCTACGTGGATGGCACATGGGGCGCCGGCGGCGCATTCACCGCCGCGTACGTGGACATTGTGCCGCTCACAGGTCAAAAGAGCGTGGCTCAAGGCGCCGTCAGCGCGTCTGGAGTCGTGCCGATGAACGACGGCTGGTATCGGCTCTGGATGACGTTCACGCCGCAGACGGCCGGCACCATCAACTGTCACATGTACCCGATCTCCGACCAGTACCACCGCTGGTATGGCTTTCAGCTCGAGGACGATGTGCTGACCGACTACCAGGAGATCGGACAGAGCTTTCGTCGCAACGCGACCGCCGACCCCAACCAGTACATCGCCGACGACATCTGGTTTGTGGAGCAGAAGGTCAGCGAAAACCGCTACGTGATCGAGTTCGAGCTGTCCTCGGCCTTCGACCTGATGGGCCACCAGCTGCCCTCGCGTCAGATCATCCAGAACAGCTGCCCGTGGCGCTACAGAAGCGCCGAGTGCGGCTACGCCGGCGCACCCTTTGACGCTAACAACAACCCCGCGACACCGCTGACGGACGTATGCGCCAAGACACTGTCGGCATGCCGGATTCGATTCGGCACACAACCCGTGCGCTTTGGCGGCTTTCCGGGAGCGGTGCGTGGAACTCAGTGACGAGCTGACTCGAGCCATGCGTGAGCACGCGCAAACGTGCTACCCGCGAGAGGCGTGCGGTTTCGTCATTGGTGTCGGCAAGAAGGCAGTCTTCATGCCGGCCCGCAACGGCGCCGAACAGCCTGGTGAGCAGTTCTTCATCAACCACCACGACTACGCCGCCGCAGAAGACGCCGGCGAAATCCTGGCCATCTGGCATTCGCACCCCGACACCACGCCTGATCCATCGGAGCTCGACCGCGCCGGCTGCAATCTCACGGAGCTGCCCTGGCTGATCTCGGGCATTCGAAGAGGCGAGGGCGGTTTCGAGCATGCCGGTCCGCAGCTGCTGACGCCCGACGGCTGGCGAGCCGATTACATTGGCCGACCCTATGTGTTTGGCACTTTCGATTGCTACTCGCTATTGACGGACTTCTACGAGCGCGAGTTCCGCATCAAGCTGCATCGGTTTCCCGAGCTTCGCATCAACCAGTGGTGGAACCAGGGCTACGACATTCTGGGCGATCACTGGGCGTCCCAAGGTTTCATCGAAGTCACTGACGGTACGTTTAAGCATGGCGATGCGCTGGCCATTGCAATGAATTCGGATGTGGCAAATCACGTTGCGGTGTATGTCACGGGTGATATAATTCTTCACCATCTCGTGAATCGCCTGTCGAGACGCGAGACATTCGGGCCTTACTGGTACTCCAGGGTCAAGTTACATCTGAGACACCGCACGAAATGCTGACAAAAGTTCGCCTCGATGGCGTCATGGGAAAGAAATTCGGAAAGGACTGGGAGTTCGAAGTCTCCAGTCCTGCCGAAGCGCTTCGCATGATCGAGGCGAACAAGCCTGGGCTGCGCCGCTGGGTCGTCGAGAACATCGAGACCTACAACGCCTACCGCGTGACGTGCGTCTATGAGGACGACCACGAGGAAGACCTGTCGGACGAGTCGTACCAACTGATCCGCAAGAATCTCAAAGAGATTCGATTCACGCCCACCGTGGCCGGCGCAAGTGGCGTGGCCAAGATCATTGTCGGGGCGATCATGATCGCCGTTGGGTACTTCGTGCCTGGCCCCTGGTCGCCGTACCTGTACAAGATCGGCGCGGCGCTCATTTTGGGTGGCGTAATCGAGGCGCTCAGCCCTCGCCCCAAGACTCAGAACAACGACGAAGGCAACGAAACGTCCTATTACTTCGATGGCCCTGCCAACACCGAGAAGCAGGGCGCTCCGGTTCCGCTCGTCTACGGTCGAATGATGACTGGCTCGCACACGATCTCGGCCTCAATTTCTGTCGATGAGGTTCCCGTCTAATGAATGAGGCAAAAGACTCCCTACGGTCCAAAGCGACGCTGACCCTGCTCGATCTGATCGGCGAAGGGCCGATCGGTGGGCTGGTCAACGGCCTGAAGTCGGTGTACCTGAACGAGACGCCTCTGGAGAACCCGAACGGCACGCGCAACTTTCAGGGCGTGACGGCCGACTTTCGCAACGGCTCCAACGACCAGTCGGTCATGCCGCTTTTTGGCAACTATGTCGAGGCTCCGTTCAACGTCGGCGTCAACGTCAAGAAGGACTTGCCCTACACCTTCACCGTATCCAATCCGAACGCGGACGCGATTCGAGCCATCGTGACATTGCCCGCGCTCACCGTCACAAACGGCGACAACGGCGACATCAGCGGCACCACGGTCCAATACAAGTTTGCCATCTCCACCAACGGTGGAGAGTTCATCGACGTTGCGGCCGGCACCGAATGGTCAGATGCTGCAAACGCCTGGTCGCTGCAAAGCGGCTACGAGACCGCCAGCGCTCCGGGTGCTGTCGGATTGCACGTCACGATCAAGGGCGCGACAACCAACTGGGAAACCTACGGTTGGATCGACGTTCAGGCTCAAGAGTGGACTGGGTCGGCATGGGTAAACCTGTCCGGCGTAAAGCGGCTGAACATCAGTTACTACAGCTACGGCGACGAGTATGGCTACGGGATGGTCAACAACTCCGAGACGTACAGCGTCCAGTCGAATTATTCGATGGTCCGATTCGTGATCGTCGGGCGCTCGAGCAACGCCTTCACGATCGAGCGCGGCGAAGTTCGTCGCAACAACGCCACGCCGACCATCACCGTCTCAGGCAAGTCGCGTTCGCGCTACCAGCGAGCCCACATCCTGCGAATCACCCCTGGCGCGTCGTCCGTGCGAATTCGCATGACCCGAATCACCGACGACGCCACGAGCGCACTCCTGCAGAACGAGACGTACTTGGACTCGTACGCCGAGATTGTCACGCTCAACATGAACTACCCCAACTCGGCATTGTTCGGGTTGAGGATCGACTCCCAGCAGTTCAATCAGGTGCCTTCGCGCTCATACCTGATCGACGGCCTGTACATTCGCGTCCCGTCCAACTACGACCCCGTAGCTCGCAGCTACTCGGGCGTTTGGAATGGCTCGTTCAAGTGGGCGGTCTCGAACAACCCCGCCTGGGTCATGTTCGACGTGCTGACGAATTCCCGCTACGGACTGGGCAACTTCATCAGCGACACCCAGGTCGATAAGGCGATGCTGTACACCATCGGTCGCTACTGCGATCAGCTCGTGCCCAACGGTCTTGGCGGGGTCGAGCCGCGCTTCGTGCTGAATGCGGTCATTCAGAACCTTGCGGATGCCTACAAGCTCGTCTCCGACATCGCATCCGTGTTCCGAGGCATGGGCTTCTGGGACGGCGGCATGGTGCAGTTCACTCAGGACGCTCCGTCCGATCCGGTGATGCTCTACAGCTACGCCAACGTGATCGACGGCCAGTTCAACTACACCGGCAGCGCTCGCAAGGACCGTCACAGTGTCGTCCATGTGACATGGAACGACCCGAACGACTTCTACCGCCAGAAGATCGAGTACGTTGAAGACCCGGAGCTCGTGGGTCAGTACGGCGTGAAGAAGCTCGACACGCTGGCTTTTGGCTGCACATCGCGT
>Ga0255152_1000160_pt1 | contig 27914 bp, 37 predicted proteins | sample Atl_Yuk_RepC_8h_FD_183624 | JGI IMG/M metagenome (GOLD analysis project Ga0255152, IMG submission 183624) | Freshwater microbial communities from Altamaha River, Georgia, United States - Atl_Yuk_RepC_8h | ecosystem: Environmental > Aquatic > Freshwater > River | place: USA: Georgia | collected...
CGGTGTTGATCTGAACGAAACCGCTCTGGAAAACGCTGTGATTCAAATCGCCGCGTGGACCGATGAACGTGGTCTGTTGATCGCCGCCAAGCCCCGCAAACTGGTCATTCCGCCCAGCCTGATGTTCGTGGCCAAGCGTCTGCTTGACACCGAACTGCGTGTGGCTACCGCCGACAACGACATCAACGCCCTGAAGCAGATGGGTGCCATCCCTGAAGGCTTCACCGTCAACCACTTCTTGACCGACACCAACGCTTGGTTCCTGACCACTGACGTTCCCAACGGTCTGAAGCACTTCGAGCGTATGCCTCTGGCTAACTCGATGGACGGTGATTTCGACACTGGCAACGTCCGCTACAAGGCTCGCGAGCGTTATTCGTTCGGCTGGTCTGATCCCCTCGGTATCTGGGGTTCTTCAGGTTCGACCTGATAGGATTGGGGGGCCTTGTGCCCCCCTTTCTTTTGGGGTATATTGATACCCATTCCGGGGTTCCCGGTGTTCTGACAGTCCCGGCTGACGACATGCAGACAGAGCACCCAAACGTTTCTCGCATGTGAGGAAAAAATGGCAAATACGACTTTTACCGGGCCGGTTCGGTCGCAAAACGGCTTCCAAGACATAACCGTCAACGCTACTACTGGTGCCGTAACTATTGACGCATCGTTTGGCACTGATGTCGTTTTGGGCACTCAGTCCCTCTCTGGCGCTGGCGCGGTTGACATTACCAACGCTTTCACTTCTCTGACTACCACAGGTGCTTCGCAAGCCTTGACTTTGGCTAATGGCACTGTAGGCGAGATCAAGATCATCAGCCACGCTGTGGACGGCGGCTCGGCAATCCTGACTCCAACGACACCTCTTGGTTTTGCAACCATCACGTTTACCGCCGCAGGCGATAGCGTCATGCTGGTTTACACTTCGGCTGGTTGGGCCATCATCGGTTCTCGCGGCGTCACCATCGCCTAATAGGAGCATCGCATCATGATGCAAACAGACGTCAAAAGTGCCACGGCCACCGCCAACGGCACGATGGTGAACCAACCCACCCGGGTCAAAGGCGTTTTGATCACTACGACTGGCACAGCCGGTTCGGTGGTGCTCAGAGATGGCGGCTCGGGCGGTACGGCGCTCATCACGCTCAACACCCCTGCGGTGGCTGAGATGTTTAACGCGTTGTTGCCCGCCGAAGGCGTGCGGTTTACGACTGACGTTTATGTCACCGTGTCCAACGTCGCCTCTGTCACGGTGTTCTATGGCTAAGACCCCCGCATGGCAACGCAAGGAAGGCAAGAATCCCAGCGGCGGATTGAACGCCAAGGGGCGAGCCTCCTACAACGCGGCCAACCCGGGCAAGCCGGGGTTGAAAAGACCTCAGCCCGAGGGCGGTTCACGGCGCGACTCTTTCTGTGCCCGAATGAAGGGCATGAAAGCCAAACTGACATCAGCCGAGACAGCACGGGACCCGGACAGCAGGATCAACAAGAGCCTGCGTGCGTGGAACTGCGCTGATGGTGGTTATGTCAAAGCCGCTGATGGATGTGCTGAACGAGGCAAAACCAAAGGTCGAATGGTTTAGAAATGGAACTGATGGTATGGAACGCCTTGCTGACTACATTTCTTGGGCTTCTAGGATGGAGTCTAAGAGAGAAGTCAGCCGAACTGCTCAGGGTGCAGATTCTTCTGAATCGCACTCGGGAGGAGATCGCCAAGGAGTATGTGACCAAAATGGAGGTTCACAGCGACATCAATCGGGTTTTGGATCGGATCGACCGGTTGGAAAAGAAAATTGATGACTTCATGAAGGAACAACGAAGTGCCATCAGTTAGCAAAAAACAACATAATTTCATGGCGGCGGTGGCCAACAACCCAGCGTTTGCCAAGAAAGCAGGCGTCCCACAGTCTGTGGGAAAAGAGTTTGTAAAAGCGGACAAGGAGTCTGGTATGAAATCGATGAAGAAAATGGCTGGCGGCGGCATGACCACTGCCAAAATGGGCGCTGTTAAGACTGCGGCTCCTAGCCGTGACGGTCTGGCCACCAAGGGTAAAACCAAGGGCAAGCAAGTTGTCATGTCGGGTTCCAAGCCTTTGGGCATGAAAAATGGCGGCATGACCAAGAAGATGAATTACGGCGGGAAGTGCTGAGATGAGACCCAGCCGTGGCATGGGGGCCATCCTGCCCAGCAAAATGCCGGGCGGGGTTAAAAAGGCGCGTCGTGACAACACAGACTTTACTGAGTACGCCGAGGGCGGAAAGGTAAAGTCCAAAGTCAATGAGGCCGGTGTTTACACTAAGCCCGGGATGCGCAAGTCGCTGTTTGAGTCCATCAAGTCTCGGGCGGTGCAGGGTACTGGGGCAGGTCAATGGAGCGCAAGAAAAGCGCAATTGTTGGCCAAGCAGTACAAAGCCAAGGGTGGGGGCTACAAGTGAAAGACCCGCAGAAATCGCTCAAGGACTGGACGGCACAGAAGTGGCGCACCAAGTCTGGCAAACCGTCTTCCAAGACGGGGGAGCGGTATCTGCCCGAAGCCGCGATCAAAGCCCTATCCCCTGCTGAGTACGCCGCCACGACCAAGGCCAAGCGTGCGGGCAAAAAGGCAGGTAAACAGTTTGTAAAGCAACCCAAGGGGATTGCGCAGAAGACCGCGAGGTACCGATAATGGCTGAGAAATGGATTCAGAAAGCGATCAAAAAGCCCGGCGCGTTAAGGTCAGAACTTGGCGCGAAGCCCGGGAAACCGATCCCCGCGAAAAAACTTGCCGCCGCCGCAAAGAAACCCGGAATTACGGGCCAACGTGCTCGGCTTGCGCAGACGCTCAAGGGCTTGAAAAAGAAGTAAGACATGGCAACCACATCCGGCGCTTCAGGGTTTAACCTAGACCTCACAGAAATTGTTGAGGAGGCGTTTGAGCGCGTCGGCTCAGAGATGCGCACGGGCTACGATCTGAAGACTGCCCGTCGTTCCATGAATCTGATGTTCGCAGACTGGGCCAACCGGGGCATCAACATGTGGACGTTTGAGCAAGGCACGATCAATCTCGTGCAGGGGCTGAACACCTACACTTTGCCCAACGACACAGTGGACTTGCTGGAGCATGTGATCCGCACCCAAGCCAACCAGCAGTCCAATCAGGCCGACCTGACAATCACGCGTATCAGTGTTTCTACCTACGCCACGATTCCCAACAAGTTGACGCAAGCCCGCCCCATTCAAGTCTGGGTTCAGCGTTTGGACGGGCAAATCTCTCCCACCGGGTTCACATACCAGAGCGCAGATACGGGAGCGCAGACTGTAACTTTATCCAGTACTGCTGGTTTGCCCACAACAGGTTATCTGAACATTGGGTCGGAGACCATTTACTACGGCTGGATTGCCAGCGCCACCACGCTTGGTGGGGTGTTCCGTGCTCAGAATGGCACAAGCCAAACCAGCCCAGCCGTGGGCACAGCCGTATATGTCAACAACATTCCCCGTGTGACGGTCTGGCCGACACCCGATCAGGGCACTGTGGCTACCCCGTACTACCAGTTTGTCTACTGGCGCATGCGCCGAGTTGAGGATGCCGGTGGTGGTGTGAACGTCATGGACGTGCCCTTCCGCTTTATCCCCTGTATGGTTGCTGGGCTGGCCTACTACATGGCACTCAAAGTCCCCGGGGCGATGGAGCGTTTGCCGGTGCTCAAACAGCAGTACGATGAGGCTTGGGACTTGGCGTCTCAGGAAGACCACGAGAAGGCGGCTGTGCGGTTTGTGCCGCGTCGCCAGTACATCTCTGGAGCCTTCTGATGCCTAATCGGTTTTCGTCTGGCAAATACGCGATTGCCCAGTGCGATCGTTGTAATTTTCGGTTCAAGTTGAAGGAACTGAAGACGGAGATCATCAAGACCAAAAACTACCAGATTCTGGTCTGCCCTCAGTGCTGGGACCCCGACCACCCGCAATTGCAACTGGGTATGTACCCGGTGGAAGACCCGCAGGCAGTCAGAAACCCTCGTCCCGATGTCACATATCGGCTGGGCGGCAACAGTGGCTTACAGATCACAAACACCTCTGGCACCGCCCCAAGCGAAGACGGGACGGCCACGGGGGGCAGTCGAATCTTCCAGTGGGGGTGGAACCCTGTTGGCGGTTCTTCGTTTTTTACCGCAAATGAGACGCCAAACAACTTGGTGATTACGGTAAATTTGGGTACAGTAACGGTAGCAACGACATAAGGAGTCGGACATGGACAAGAAAGACTTGGCACAGGACAAAAAGATGATCGCATCTGCTGTGCATAAACACGAAAAGCGCATGCACCCGGGCAAGCCCGTAACCAAATTGCGTGCTGGCGGCAAGACCAACGCGGACATGCTCAAGATGGGCCGCAATCTGGCCAAGATTGCCAACCAAAAATCGCCCGGTCGTAAAGGAGCCTGATCATGGCAACTACGCAATACAAAAACCCCAAGTATCAGCCGATGGAAGAGGCGGGTAAATCGAACCAGAAGAAATTTCTGAAAGACACCCCTTTGTCCGTGGCCAATGCCCGTAGCGATGACTACGCCGGGGTCAAGACCAGCGGCATCAAGATTCGCGGCACTGGTGCCGCCACCAAGGGCGTGATGGCCCGAGGCCCGATGGGTTGAGGTGATAGATGAATTACACCCAGTTAAGTGATGCGATTCAGGCGTACACGGAAAACACCGAAGCGAACTTTATCGCTGAGATTCCTGTTTTCGTTACGCAGGCAGAACAGCGCATCTACAACTCGGTGCAGTTTCCTTCTTTGCGTAAAAACATGACGGGTGTCACGCAGTCTGGTAATAAGTACCTGTCTGCGCCTGATGATTTTCTGTCGGTGTTCTCTTTGGCCGTGATTGACGCCTCGGGTAACTACGAGTACCTGCTCAACAAAGACGTTAACTTCATCCGCCAAGCGTATCCCAACCCAACAACAGACACAGGCATTCCCAAGTACTACGCGCTTTTTGGCCCCAAAGTTGTGAGTGGAGTGATCAGCGACGAGTTGTCATTCATCCTTGGGCCAACCCCTGACGCAATCTACAGCGTCGAATTGCACTTCTATTACTACCCTGAGTCAATAACAACTGCGGCTGATGGACGCACATGGCTTGGCGATAATTTTGACTCTGTACTTTTGTACGGCTCGTTGGTTGAGGCTTACACCTACATGAAGGGTGAGCAAGACATGATGGCCATGTACAACCAGAAATACATGGAAGCCCTTGCGCTTGCCAAACGTCTGGGCGATGGCCTTGAGCGTAGCGATGCATACCGCAGTGGCCAGTTCCGTGCACCGCCGTTGCCTCAGAATAGTGGGGTTGCTTGATGGCGCTCACAGGCAATTACTCTTGCAACACCCTGCGCTCTGGTCTGGCCAACGGCACGATCAACTTTGCCACGGACACTTTCTATTTGGCACTGTACACAAACACGGCCACTTTGGACTCGACCACCACGGCGTACACGACCACGGGTGAAGCGTCTGGCGGCAACTACGTTGCCGGGGGGCAGGTCGTTACTGCCACGGTTTCATCTGAGAACACATCCACGGGTAGCACGGTCTACGTCAACTTCTCGTCCCCCGCGTGGACGGGCGCGATTACTGCTCGAGGCGCGTTGATTTACACGCCGGGCGACAATGGCGCTGTGTGCGTCTTGGACTTTGGTTCGGACAAAAATTCCGTCAACACGTTCACTGTGCAGATGCCAGAGAACACTTCAACCTCAGCACTAATAAGGCTTGTCTAACATGGCACTTGTCAACACCACCAAAGGCGAAATGGACGAATCCTTGCTTGAGAAAAAAGAGGGTTCCGTGGACAATGAAAACGAGTACACGACTTGGGTCGAGTATTGGTTGGAAGGCGAACTTGTTCACCGTTCGGTGCATGTTCAATTGAAACAAAACGTTTTGGCGGATGGGATTGCCGCCATGCTCGGTTAACAAGGAGTTAAAAATGGCCAACACACAAGCAATGTGTACTTCGTTCAAGAACGAAATTCTTCAGGCGTACCACAACTTTGGCACGACCGTCACCCGCGCTGGCACAGGCGCGGACACCTTCAAAGCAGCGTTGTATTTGACAACTGCCACAATTAACGCCAGTACCACAGCCTATACGGCTACTGGTGAAGTGACGGGTACAAACTACAGCGCAGGCGGTGTTACTGTGACCAACGCAACGGCTCCAACGACCAGTGGTACAACCGCTTATTGGACTCCCTCCGCAAGTTTGGTGTACACCAACGTGACGCTATCTACTGCGTTTGACACCGTGTTGATCTACAACAGCACCCAGTCAAACCGTGCGGTAAGTGTCCACACATTTGGTTCTCAGACAGTGACTGCTGGTACTTTCACGCTGACCATGCCGACTAACGCCGCTGGCACTGCTCTGTTGAACATCGCCTAAGGTAGCGTATGCCTCTTGTATTTGCTGATCGCGTCCAAGAGACGACAACAACCGCAGGAACCGGCACGGTAACACTTGCCGGTGCGGTTGCTGGCTTCCAGTCTTTCTCTGCAATTGGTAACGGGAACACCACCTATTACACAATTGTTAACGGAAACAACTGGGAAACTGGGGTTGGCACATACACATCCGCTGGTACGACGCTGAGTCGGGATACGGTTTTTGCTTCTTCTAATTCGGGCAACAAGATCACGCTTGCCAACACATCGAATGTGTTTGTATCGCCGCCTTCTGCTCGGACTGTTTTGAGGGATGCCTCAAATATTTTGACGCTTCCCGCTGGCACGGCAACTGTTCCTCCTTTGGATTTCACAGCGGGAACAAACCTGACCACTCCGATTGCAGGGGCAATGGAGTATGACGGCAGGGTTGCATACTTCACTCCGCAAGGAACACAGCGTGGCGTGATTCCCGGAATGCAACTGTATCAGTTCAATACCACGTATGCGCTGTCGTCCACAACTACATCCCCGCAGGCATGGGTTAACGGATTAAGTTGTACTTTGTCTTCAAATACGACCTATGCGTTTCAAGCGTTTATCCCGTTCATCAGGACTGGAGTTGGCACTGTTACTGTTTCGCACGGGTTTGGCGGAACAGCCACTTTAACCAATATTGGATACGTTCTTTATCGTTACTACGATACCGGGGGATTTACTGGCGTAAACAACAACGCATCACTTGCAGGTATAGGTTTTTTTACCTCAGCCGCAAATGGTACAACAATGACCGGTTCAACTGCGGGAACCACGTATCAATGGTTGAAAATGGACGGTCAAGTCACGGTTAACGCTGGTGGCACGTTTACCCCTACACTGACAAACTCAGCGACTGGTACAACAAATACCATTCAGGTTGGTGCTTATTTTAGGATTTACCCTATTGGCGCGTCTGGTGCAAATATTAATGTTGGAACATGGGCGTAAATCATGTTCGGATTTTCAGCGTTCTCTGAAACTGCATTCGGGGCGCTTCCAGCCGCATCTGGCACAAATGTAACTGTAGCAATCAGCGGGGTTTCTTCTGGCTCCCCTTGGGGTAATAGCACTTGGGGCAGTAATGTCTGGGGTGGAGCGTATGACCCTGTAGGAAGCGTTTCTCCCACGGTTTCAGTTCAACTGTCTGGTGTTACTGCCACTGGGACTGTTGGTCTTGTTATGCCGCCAATTTCAGGCGTTACCGCAACAGGCTCGGTTGGAACCGTAACGAATGGCGGTATTACTGTTGCATTGACAGGCGTTTATGCCACGGGCAGTGTCACTTCTGTTACATTTGGCCCTCCAGTTACCGGAGTTACGGCTACTGGCTCTGTTGGAACGGTATCTGGTGGCGTATCTCAGTCTTTATCTGGCGTTACCGCAACAGGCTCGGTTGGAACCGTTACAAACGGCGGTATTACCGTTGCTTTGACCGGGGTTTCTGCCACCGGTTCGGTTGGGATTGTTTACGGGACACAGGAAAGTTCTGGAGCGGGTGTTGTTGCAACTGGATTTGTTGGTTATGTAACGCCAGCGCAATCTGTCAGTTTGTCGGGTGTAACGGGTACTGGATCAGTCGGGTCTGTATCTGGTAGCGTATCACCATCCCTTTCGGGTGTTACTGGTACAGGTTCTGTTGGGAATGTCTCCATAGCCATTTCTGACGCTGTTTCTGGTGTAACAGCCACAGGGTCGGCTGGGACAGTTTCTGGTAATACATCTGTAAGTATCAGTGGTGTTACCGCCACTGGCAGTGTTGGGTTTGTCACCTTCAATCCTTCCGTCTCCGGTGTCACGGCAACGGGATCAGTCGGATCGGTTGGTTTTGCCGTAACTGTTGCGCTTTCCGGGGTCAGTGCTACCGGATCGGTTGGGAATGTTGCCCCATCCAGTTCTTTGGCACTCTCTGGCGTTTCTGCCGCCGGGTCGGTTGGAAATGTTTCTGTTGGGGCGCGTTTGGTGGCAATTACAGGTTGTACCGCGCTTGGCTCCGTGGGTGATTTAGGGGTCTTCTATTGGAGTCTGATTGATGACAATGAGAACGCAAACTGGCAAAATATCAACAGTGCCCAAACCCCGGCGTGGGGGCTTGTTGATGACAACGAAACGGCTGATTGGGAATTGATTCCCACTGAATAGGAGTTTTGAATGGCAACATCTTACACATCACTGCTAGGGCTGGCGCTTCCAGTCACGGGCGAACTATCGGGCACTTGGGGCGATACTGTCAACAACTACATCACCCAGTACACTGACGCGTCAATTGCTGGAACTCAAACTATTAGCGGCAGCCAGACTGCGGTTACGCTTTCCGTGACAAATGGCACATCATTGTCTCAGGCGGGTTCTGGCGCCACAGGTTCTGCGCAGTATCAGGTTATTAACTGCACAGGAAACCCGGCAGGTCTTTTGACCATTACGGCTCCTGCGTCAAGCAAAACATACATTGTCATCAATGCTACATCTACCAGCCAGTCTGTGAAGATTGTGGGTACTGGCCCAACGACTGGTGTAACGGTGGCATCTGGTCAACGCGCTTTGGTGGCGTGGAACGGTTCTGACTTTGTGCAGGTCGGCGCTTCTGCTGGTGGTTCGACCACTCAGGTTCAGTACAACAACGGCGGTGCTTTGGCTGGATCGGCAAACCTGACGTTCGATGGCACAACGCTGACAGCCAATGCGCTAACGCTAACAAACAAACTGACTATTGCAAACGGCGGAACAAATGCAACTGCAACACCTACCGCAGGCGCTGTGGCTTACGGCACGGGTTCGGCCTATGCTTTTACCTCTGCTGGCACATCAGGACAAGCGTTGGTTAGTAACGGAGCATCTGCGCCTTCGTTTGGTACGCTTGGTGTTGCGGGTGGTGGCACAGGAGCCACAACTTTAACGGCCAACAACGTCATTTTGGGCAACGGTACATCGGCTGTGCAGTTTGTTGCCCCCGGCACAAACGGTAACGTTCTTGTCTCAAACGGCACAACATGGACAAGTGCCGCCCCCGCCGCATCTGGTGTGTCTCAAGCAAAGGCCACCGCAATCGCAATGATCTTTGGAATCTAAGGAGTTGAAATGGCTAACCCAAATCTTTTTACCGCCACAACCGCACTTGGCACAACAACCTATCTCACACCTTCTGCAACCACTGCTGTGGTGCTTTTGCCCAATGCCGCCGCATCAGGCAAGGTGCTAAAGATTAACCAGATCGTTGCCGCCAATGTGAACGGATCAAGCGCAGTAAACACTACTGTGTCGATCTACACCAACGGCGCTGTGGCTCAAGGTTCTGCCCCATCAGGCGGCACGGCATTCCCTGTGGCATCCACGATTTCTGTTCCCGCCAACGCTTCTTTGATTGTTGTGGATAAGACCACACCGATCTACTTGCAAGAGGGAACATCAATCACTGTGACCAGCGGTACTGCCAGCGGAATAACCTACAGCATTTCTTACGAAGACATCTCTTGATAGGAGATAGCCATGTCGATGCGCTATCAGGCGGCAATCATCAAGCCGGGGTTTAACCCCCTCGGTACTCAACAAGTTGGGTACTACAACGCATTGTATTCGTGGGGATTAAATGTCAACGGGCAACTTGGCCTTGGTGACACCACTTATCGCTCGTCGCCTGTACAAGTTGGCACTCTTAGCGATTGGGTTACAGTTGCTACTGGTTACAGGCACACATTATCAATTAAAAGTAATGGTACATTGTGGTCTTGGGGAAGAAATCAAGTTGGTCAACTTGGTCTTGGAAATATCACGGATTATTCATCTCCAAAACAAATTGGTGCATTAACAAACTGGTTGACTATTGCGGCTAGTAATTACAGCACAATAGCAATTAAAACCGATGGTACTCTTTGGACATGGGGACAAAATAATTATGGACAACTTGGTTTGGGAACAAGTGGAACTAATTATTCAAGCCCAAGACAAGTCGGTGCGTTAACAAATTGGTCGCAAGTTTCTTGTGGTAGTACTTGGGCAATAGCAATTAAAACCGATGGCACTCTTTGGTCTTGGGGGCAAAACAATCTTGGACAACTTGGCCTTGGCAACCTAACAAATTACTCATCACCAAAACAAGTTGGCTCTTTAACAAATTGGTCGCAAGTTTCTTGTGGTAATTTTTGGACAATTGCATTAAAGAATGACGGAACGCTTTGGTCTTGGGGTCAAAATAATACTGGGCAACTTGGTCAAAACAATTTAACTTATTTGTCATCACCAAAACAAGTTGGCGCTTTGACAACATGGTCAAAACTTTCTACTGGCGCAAATCATGCGGCTGTAATTACAACTAGCGGCGCTCTTTGGGCATGGGGCTACAATTATTATGGTCAACTTGGTTTAGGTACCAGCGGTAGTTACACGGATTACTCATCACCAAAACAAGTTGGCTCTTTAACAACTTGGGCACAAATTTCTTGCGGCCTGAATTTTACGACTGCACTTAGTACCAACGGTAAATTGTGGGTTATGGGCCAAAATGCTTTTGGGCAATTGGGTCTTGGTGATTCTGGAGGATTGGCGTTTTCCAGATCAAGCCCAACTCAAGTTGGTAGCCTAACGACATGGTCGCTTCTTGCAAAAATATCAAGATCGTCTTTTACTCTAGCAATGATTTAAGGAACGACCATGCCATACATAAACTCAGGCGTTCAATACTCAGGACTGTGGACTCGTGCCCAACAGATGCAGGCTGTTGCGGCTGGCACTTGGACTTTTGCTCCAACGCCTTTATATTCTTGGGGTCAAAATGATCTTGGGCAACTTGGTCTTGGCAACGTCACAAATTACTCATCTCCAAAACAAATTAGTGCAACGGATTCTTGGTTGCAAATTTCTGGGGGCTATAAATTTTTTACTGGAGTTAAAGTAAATGGAACTCTGTGGACTTGGGGATGGAACAATTTTGGTCAACTTGGTTTAGGAAACACAACAAATTATTCTTCAGCCAAACAGGTCGGGTCATTGACAAATTGGCAGTCTGTTTCAAATGGCTCGTATCATGTTCTTGCAGTTAAAACAGATGGAACATTGTGGTCGTGGGGTTACAACCCATCAGGAGCGTTAGGTCTTGGAAACACCACCAATTATTCATCTCCTAAACAAATTGGGTCGGGCACAAATTGGGTAACAGTTGCCGCCGCTGGTGTTTTTAATAGTTACGCAATTAAAACTGATGGAACTCTTTGGGCTTGGGGTAGAAACACTGAAGGCGAACTTGGCCTTGGCAACACAACTGATTATTCATCTCCCAAGCAAGTTGGGGCATTAACAAACTGGTCAAAAATTTCTGGTTTTTATTATGGTGTTTTGGCTATAAAAACTAATGGAACACTTTGGGCATGGGGGAAAAATAATTACGGACAACTTGGTCTTGGAAACACAACATATTATTCTTCGCCAAAACAAGTTGGGGCTTTGACAAATTGGTCTGGATTAGCCACTTCTATGGCTGTCGCAGTTGCCGTAGGAGCCTCAAAAACAGACGGTACTTTGTGGATGTGGGGAGACAATAGTTATGGACAGGCTGGCCAAGGAACATCAGGTACGACATTTTCATCGCCTAAACAAGTTGGTTCGTTGACCAATTGGACAAGTCAAATCTCAATTGGCCAATTGACTGTTAACGCTGTTAAATCAGATGGCACTTGGTGGAGTTGGGGCGGTGGTCTTTATGGCACATTAGGTCGTGGAAATACAACAAGTTATTCTTCTCCAAAACAACTCGGTGCATTGACCACATGGATCAAAGTTGCGGCTGGCGCATATTCCACATACGGTCTTACATCATAAGGAAAACAATTGAAAAAACAACTGCACTTCCTCTCTGGCATCCCCCGTTCTGGCTCGACAGTCCTTGCGGCTATTCTGAACCAGAACCCCATGACCCATGTCTCGACCACATCTGGTCTTGTTCATGCGCTTGATGGCTTGGCAAACACTTGGCACTCCCAAGGCTTGCTCAATGAGAATGACCCAGAGCGAAAGAAGTTGGCGCAGACCATGCGAGGCATGATTGATGCCTTCTATGAGGACACCGACAAGCCTGTGGTGATTGACAAGGGTCGTGGATGGCCTATCCCCGTCATCATGGGTGCTATGACTCAGGTGTTGGGTCACAAGCCCAAGATCATCGCCACAGTGCGTTCTGTGCCTGATTGCATGGCATCCTTTGTTCGTGTTGCCAAACCCGCAGACCTGGACGAATTCATAGCGACAGGTCAGTTGGCTGACCACCTGAAAGCCGCATACATCAGTTTGCAATCTGGGTATGAGTACGACAAAGACTGCTTCTTGATGGTGGAATACGAAGAACTGTTGGCTGACCCCAAGAAGCAACTTGACCGCATCCATGAGTTCCTTGGGCTTCCCGCCTTTGACTACGACCTGTCCAACATTGACGGATCATCTGTTAAAGAAGACGATGAGAACCTGCACGGATACGCTGGGATGCACGACATTAAACCTGTCTTGGCAAAACAGCACAACCAGTCAGCCAAAGATTCGTTAAAGCACCATTATTCGGCCTTCTGCCAGCCTGAGTTTTGGCTGGAAAAGCCTCGCACAGTCCCTGAAATCCACGACCTTGATTTGCAACTTGCTGCATCAACGATGGGTGATTTTGCTGAAGGATGGAGATTGGCGCAGAAACTGGAACGTGAAGAGCCAAACAACCATCGTGCGGCATACAACCGAGGCTGGTATCTTTTGCGTCAAGGGCAGATTCAAAAAGGCTACCAGTTGATGGATCGGGGTCGAATCTCAGGTGTGTTTGGCAATAGCAGACCTGATGCCCCGACTGGCCCGTGGGATGGCAAGACCAAAGGCACAGTGATGCTGTACCTCGAAGGCGGTTTGGGCGATCAAATCCACCAAATCCGTTATGCCAAATACATTGCCGAGCGTGGGTGCAAAGTGGTTGTTTCTTGCACTGGCCCTCTGGCAAGTCTCTTCACCGATGTCGAGGGCGTGTCGGCGGTTGTCCAGCACGAAGCCACATTTGGCATCTACCACGACTTCTGGGTGCAGGGTATGTCAGCCGTTGTGCCGCTTGGCTTTGAACTGAAAGACCTGTCGGGTAAACCCTACCTGACGAAGCCGACCACGATTAAAGGTCGCAAGAAGCGGATTGGTTTGCGCTGGCAGGGCAACAGCAAGTTTGAGCATGAGCATCACAAGAAGTTCCCCTACGAATTGATGTTTGAGGCGGTCAAAGATGCTGACGCAGAATTCATCAGCCTACAGCGTGATGAGGGCGTAGATGCTTGTCCTCCCTGGGTCAAACAAGTACCATTGGACAGTTGGGAAGACACCCGCATGGCGGCGGCTTCCTGTGATCTGGTAATCAGTTCTTGCACCTCTGTGAGCCATTTGGCGGCGGCTATGGGGGTGGAAACTTGGGTGGTGACTCCTGTGATGCCTTACTTCTTGTATGCTTTGGATGGGGAGAAGACCCCGTACTACGACAGCATGGTGCTGTTGCGTCAGGAAGTTTTTGGCGATTGGACGCACCCGTTTGCCAAGATCAAAGAACGATTGACAGCCGAGAAAGCCGCTTTGCGGAGAGTTGTATGAGCCACACACTGTATCCCGGTTCCATCATTTCCAAGACTGCCCCGACAGTCACCCCGCCTGTTGATGGTGAAGGTGGCTCTGCGTCTGGTATTTGGACAATAGATCAGGCCGATTACTATATTTCTCAAGGTACTTGGCCTAAACCTGTGACACCTAGAGGTTTATGGGCATTTGGTTCTGGTCTTATTGGCGGGTTAGGTCTTAGCAATAGTTATAGTTACTCATCGCCTGTTCAGGTTGGATCTCTTACAACTTGGAATACTATGGCTGGGGCTGAATACGCAGGTTTAGCAATCAAAAACGACGGAACTCTTTGGTCTTGGGGGTACAATGCCTTTGGAGTATTAGGTCTTAACAACACAACAAATTATTCTTCGCCAAAACAAGTTGGTGCGTTAACTAATTGGAAAAGTGTTGTTTCTGGAAATAGGTCTGTTAAAGCGATTAAGACTGATGGAACAACATGGGCATGGGGGTCAAACCAATTTGGAAACCTCGGTTTAGGGGACACAACTAACAGATCGTCACCGACTCAAGTTGGAATTTTGACTAATTGGGCGCAAATTGCGGGTGGCAGTGTTATTACTGGAGCAATTAAAACTGATGGTACTTTGTGGATGTGGGGATTAAACGCAGAAGGTCAGTTGGGTCTTGGAAACACAATTTACTATTCATCGCCTAAACAAGTTGGATCGCTTACAAACTGGTCAAAAATTCAAGTGGGCGATAACTGTGGTATTGCGTTAAAAACTGACGGCACTCTTTGGTCTTGGGGAGGCAATTCTTTTGGTCAGTTAGGTTTGGGCGACACTGTAAATCGATCATCGCCAACTCAAATTGGCTCCGGTACTAACTGGGCACAAATATGCGTTGGAAATTCATCGCCCGTGTGTTTTGCATTAAAAACAGATGGAACACTTTGGGCGTGGGGTTATAACCAAACCTATGGCGCTCTTGGTTTAAACGACACAGTAAATCGCTCATCCCCAACTCAAGTCGGCGCATTAACAAATTGGTCAAAGTTTCCAACTTCGGCTTATAAACCGGGGTTGTTAATGATTAAATCCGACGGAACTCTTTGGGGGTGGGGGTTAAATACTGATGGCCAAGTTGGGATTGGAAATACCATAAATCGATCTAGTCCTGCCCAAATCGGTTCCCTTACAAGTTGGCAAAAATGCGCTCTGTCCTACAGAAACAGTTTTGCGCTTCGTTCATAATCTTTTCAAAGGAGTAAACAAATGACACATTTTGTTCGAGTGGTAGACGGTCAGGTAAAGGATGTGTGGGACACTCCTCCTGCCGAAGGCGTTGGCAATAACGGCTGGCGAAATGCGGTAGAGGTTCGCCCTGCCATCATCCCTAATCGTCAGGGCTATACCGCCCATCGTTTTGATCTGGACACAGACCCTGTGCAGATCATCTGGGGTACATACGAAATCAGCGTGGATGACCGCAAGAACAGCATGAAAGCAAATGCTGGCTTTGGCTTCCAACAGGCTGTGCAAGAGCAGATGCGTTTGCAGATGTCTCCCAACCCTGCTGAACAGTATGATTCCACGGCTGTGGAGACTGCTCGTCAGGCGATGCTTGCCAAACAAGCCGCCATCGACGCTTGCACCACCCACGACCAACTGGATGCCCTCCAGTGAAAATCAACCTCGGTAGTGGTTACAAACGGATTGACGGGTTTCTAAACATTGATGATGATCCGTTGGTAGCGCCAGACTATCTCCTAAATGTGGAGAAGGACAAGTTGCCTTTTCCTGATAATTCTGTTGAGGAGATTCGGGCGCACCACATCCTTGAGCATATTGGGGATGGCTTTATTCCGTTGATGCAAGAGTTGTATCGGGTGTCAAAGCACGGGTGTTTGTTGGATATTATTGTTCCGCACCATCAGCATGAAAACTTTTATAGCGATCCCACGCATAAAAGGCCAATTACTGTTGGTGGGATGTATTTATTTTGTCAAAAATCCAACAAAGAAAGTATTGAGCGAGGTGATTCAAACTCAACGCTAGGGTTGAAATACGGAATCAACTTTATTGTTGAAAACTACAGTTTTGAGTACGATGGTTTTTATCATGGGTTGATTTCTTCAGTTGAAGAAAAAAGAAAAAATGGAAAATTGACTCAAGAAGATGATTTCATGTATCGTAGATTGATGAGAGAGGCGACCAATGTTGCCGTTCACACAATCATCAAGATGAGGGCTGTCAAAGAATGAAGATTCTGATCATGGGTCTGCCGGGGGCAGGCAAAACAACACTGGCTGTAGAACTCGCCCGACGCTTGGGCTGTGTTCACTTCAATGCTGATGAAATCCGCAAGGAAATCAACAAAGACCTTGGATTTAGCGTCAAGGATCGAATTGAACAGGCACGGCGCATGGGCGTTCTCTGCGACATTGCAACACGCTACGGCACTCATGTGATTGCCGACTTTGTTTGTCCTACCCCTGAAACCCGTGCGGCGTTTGATCCTGACTTCATTGTGTGGGTTGACCGAATCAAAGAAGGTCGGTTTGAAGATACGAACAAACTGTTTGTGCCACCAGAGAAATTTAATTATCGGGTCACAGCAGAACCGTTTGATTTTGTTTCATACCACGCCGAAGAGATTGAACGCATGTTAAAACGCCCTCGCAGACTGAAGGTGGCATGATGGAAAAGCAAGACCTTGATTACTTCAAAGCGCAGGCTCAGGCCGAACTAAACCGTCTGGAAGCGCAGTCAAGCGCCAAAGACGTGGCGGGTAAAGCGATTGGCAAACATGGTCTTGCGTATATCACGGCCATCGTGGTAATTGGCGTTGTGTCTAGTTTGTTTCTGGAAAACGAGAAGATCGCCGCTGTCATGGGTTTGCTGGGTGCTGCACTCACAGCCCTGATCTCCATGCTCAACGGTATTGCTGGGGCAAATCCAAAACAAGAGAAGCCTGAGTTTGAGATCATGCGCCAGTTGATTGACAAATTGGATCGGCTTGACCGACAAGAGCCTCCCATGCGGGTGGAAGTCGAGGGGGACAAAGTTACCGTCCGAAAGGGCGATGACGAAATAACAACGAGGAAATGACAGTGAATCATGGATCCAATCACCATTGCCATGACGGCGTTCGCCACCGTTCAAAAGACGGTGCAGGTAATCAAACAGGCACAAAAGACTGTTAATGATGTTTCGTCACTTGGCCCAATGTTGGGCCAATATTTTGGAGCCAAGCAGGAAACTGTAAAGGCGCTGGAGGAGGCTAAGAAGAAGGGTGGGTCATCACTGGCGCAGGCCATTCAGATTGAGATGGAGTTGTTGAGCCAGAAGCAGTTTGAAGACCAATTGAAGATGATCTTCTTCCAGACAGGCCATGCAGACATTTGGGATAACATTCAGAAGCGGGTTCAGGAGGGTGAGCAGGCGCAACGGGAAGCCCAACGTCGAGCCAGAGATGCGGCGATTAAGAAGGCCAAAAAGATGGCAGAGTTGGTAAACCTGATCATTGGGATTGTGCTGGTGGTATTGCTTGTGCCCCCGCTGGTCTGGTTGGTGATTCAAGGAATCATGTTTGCAAAGGACAAATGATGATTAGGTTTGGCCAAATAACCATTGTTCTTTTGTATGTGGCGCTTTTAGCGATCATCGTTACTGGTTGTGACGCCCCAGAGTATTACCGTTATCCCTGCATGAACCCAAAGAACTGGGAAAAGGAAGAGTGCAAACGGCCTCTGTGTGCTATCACGCAAGAGTGCCCAGATCAGTTGCTCAAGCCCGAAGAGATGAAAGGTGATCAAAGATGAAGTGGGACAATGAATCCATTGAGGCAAAGATCAAATTCATGATCGCCTTTACCTTTTGCACAACGGTGCTGGTTATGGTCGGTTTGTCCATGTTTTCTATCGTGTTTGTGCCCCAGCCGATGAACGGGATTGCCCCGGCAGACAAGCAGTTTTTCTACCTGTTGAGCGACATGTCCAAGTACATCTTGGGCAGTTTGGGAACCTTGCTGGCCATCAAAGGCAAGGATGTGATTCAAGAGATGATCAAAAAGGAGCCTGAAAATGATCCCCCTGCCAGCACTGATGGAAGTCGGGAGCAAGATTCTGGACAAGGTACTCCCAAATGAGGAGGCCAAGACCCGTGCTCTTGCTGAACTGAAAAAGATTGAGTCCGACGGAAAACTGGGCGAACTCAACGTTGATCTGGAAGCCTACAAGACTGAGCAGAACAACCTGACGGAACGGCTGAAGGCAGACATGGGGTCAGACTCATGGCTGTCCAAGAACATCCGACCGCTTACCCTTATATTCATTTTGGGCGCATATTTCACCTTTGCCATGATGTCTGCGTTTGACTTTGAAACCCGAGGCGCTTATGTGGAGTTGCTGGGGCAGTGGGGCATGTTAATCATGTCGTTTTATTTTGGTGGTCGCACCCTTGAAAAGATCATGGATATGAAGTCCAAGAAGGAGCAGAAATGAAAGAAAACTTTGACACCGCACTCAAGGCCCTGCTGAAACATGAGGGTGGATATGTGAACCACCCGGCTGATCCCGGCGGTATGACGAACTTAGGTGTTACAAAAAAGGTATGGGAAGAATGGGTGGGCCATGCAGTCGATGAACAAACCATGCGTGGACTCACGCCTGACGCAGTGGCCCCGCTCTACAAAAAGAGGTATTGGGATGCTGTACACGGTGACGATCTACCTTCTGGCGTGGATTTGGTGGTGTTTGATTGTGCTGTTAACAGCGGGGTTGGTCGCGCTTCTAAGTTACTTCAGCGAGCGGCGGGGGTAGCGGACGATGGCAAAATTGGACCCGGAACGCTTCAAGCCGTTGCATCCAAAGACCCCAAAGAATTGGTTGACGCATTCTGTGATCAACGGCAGGCTTTCTTGGAAGCCCTCCCCACCTTTGCAACCTTTGGAAAAGGTTGGTCCAGAAGGGTTGCCGAAGTCCGAGAACAAGGCGAAAATCTAGCCTGAAAGGGGTTAGCCCGTGCCGCTCCAAAAGATACTGTTCAAACCCGGCGTCAACCGCGAAAACACTCGATACACCACTGAGGGTGGATGGTATGAGTGCGACAAAATTCGTTTTCGTCAAGGCAACCCAGAAGTCATTGGAGGCTGGCAACGTATCTCATCCAACACGTTCCAAGGTGTTTGCCGTTCCATGTGGAATTGGGTGACGCTGGGGTTCTTGAACCTGCTGGGTGTTGGCACAAACCTGAAGTTTTACATTGAGCGCGGTGGTGCCTACAACGACATCACGCCCATCCGCGCCACGTCCACAATCAATAACAATCCGTTTGCCTTAACGGCCTCGACCACAGTAACTGTAACGGACACGGCGCATGGCTGTGTGACCGGTGACTTTGTGACATTCAGCGGTGCCGTGGACATTGGCGGTGTTGGCACAAACGTGACGGCGGCTGTCCTCAATCAAGAGTTTCAAGTCACTGTCGTCAACGCCAACACGTACACTATCCAGTTATCAGTCACGCCCAACGCTACAGCGATTGCTGGTTCTCCCGGCGGCGGTGCCTCGGTAGTTGCTACTTATCAGATCAACGTCGGCCCAGCGTTTGCCATTCCCTACGTGGGATGGGGCGCAGGTACTTGGGGGTCTGGGTCGTGGGGTATTGGTTCAACATCCGTATCGGCTCTACGACTTTGGAGCCAGATGAACTACGGCGAAGACTTGGTGTTTTCTCCCCGAGGTGGTGGTCTGTATTACTGGGATGCTACCGGTGGTTTGACTTCTCGCGGCGTGCTATTGAACTCTTTGGGTGGTACGGCCACTATCACCATTGCATCTCCGGCTGTGATCACATCAACCATCCTCTATACCGAGGGTGCAGCAATTTCTTTTAGCACGACAGGCGCACTGCCGACTGGCATAACCGCAGGTACAACCTACTACGTGTACAACGTCGATGGACTGACGTTTAATTTGCTGGATGCAAACGGTGCGGTTGTTAACACCTCTGGTTCTCAGTCAGGAACTCACACCATCACTCCGGTGGACTGTCCAACGGTGGTCAATACTTTTACGGTGTCGGATACATCGCGCTTCCTGTTGGTGTTTGGCACAAACGACTATGGCTCTAGCACACTTGACCCGATGTTGATCCGCTGGTCAAATCAAGATGATCTGTATAACTGGACGCCAAACGCAACAAACCAAGCCGGTAGTATCCGACTGTCACACGGTTCTGAAATTGTGGCTACCGTCCAGACCCGTCAGGAAATTGTGGTGATCACTGATGCGTCGATCTATTCGCTTCAGTACCTTGGCCCTCCGTATGTGTGGCAGTCACAACTTTTGGGCGACAACATCTCCATCCAAGGACAAAATGCAGCGGTGATTGCTTCCGGCATCGTCTATTGGATGGGCGTGGACAAGTTTTATATGTACGATGGCCGCGTTCAGACTCTGAACTGCGACTTGCGACGGTACGTATTTGGCGACATTAATCAGTCTCAAGCCGCTCAAATTTTTGCTGGCACAAACGAAGGCTTCAACGAAGTTTGGTGGTTCTATTGTTCCGCAAGTAATAATACGGCTTTCCCTGACAAATATGTGATCTACAACTATTTGGAAAAAGTTTGGTATTACGGAACATTGGCGCGTACTGCATGGTCAGATTCTGGTCTGCGTGATTACCCTCAAGCGGCGACTAGTAATTACAACATTGTCAACCATGAAAATGGTATTAACAACAACGAAACAGGTACGACCACAGCCATCAACGCCTACATTTCGTCGTCTGAATTTGACATTGGTGATGGTCATAACTTTGGGTTTGTATGGCGTATCTTGCCAGACTTGACGTTTGAAAATTCAAGCACAGAACCAACCACGGGTGATCAGCCCAGAGTGACGATGGAGTTGTACGGTCTGACCAACTCAGGCTCAGGTGTAACAAGCGATGCAAGTCAGCCTGTGCGCAAGTCATCTGCCTACTACATCACGGAAGAATTCACGGGACAGATTTACACCCGTTTCCGTGGGCGTCAGATGATCTTCAAGATTAGTTCAGAGCAAATCAACACGACGTGGCAGTTGGGTGCGCCTCGTATTGACATTAGACCGGATGGCCGTCGATGACACTGATTGTTACCACCGACTACCAGATCGACAAGATCGCTGCGCCAAACTTGCCTTTGGCTCCTGATCAATGGGATAGACGCTTCCAAGATCAGTACTCCAACGTCTTGCGTCTGTATTTCAACCGACTTGACAATTTCATCGCACGACTTATGGCATCTACTACACCAATCCCAATCGACGGCACGGTGACGCTGCCGGGTACGTACTTTGATGCCTTTGGCCGTCAACGGGTCAGCCAGCCATACACCCTCTTTGATAGCCAAAACCGTTACGCGGCAGACAATCAGTTTGACGTTTCCACGACCGGCACTGGTACCACGACATTCTTGTCAAACGAAGCCGCCGTCAAAATGGAAGTCACTGCTGGCGGTGTTGGCTCAGTCACGCGCCAATCGTATCGCTCTTTTCCCTATCAGCCGGGTAAGGGTCTGTTGGTTTTGGCAACCTTTGTGATGGACAGCAGTCAAAGCCTGAATTTGACGCAACGGGTTGGATATTTCAACGCCCAAAACGGCGTGTTCTTCCAGCGTGTAGATGGCACGTATTCGTTTGTCTTGCGCTCTTATGTGACTGGCACTGCATCTGACGCACGGACTGTGAATCAAGCCGATTGGAACGGGGACAAACTGGATGGCACTGGACCGTCAGGGTTAACCCTTGATCCCAGCAAAGCGCAAATTTTGTGGATGGATTTTGAATGGCTGGGTGTTGGATCAATCCGTTGCGGGTTCATCATCAATGGCCAGTACATTGTTTGCCACACATTCAACAATGCCAACTTAATTACTAATGTGTATATGACGACGGCTATTTTGCCTGTTCGATACGAGATCAGCACGACTTCTGCACTTGCCGCATCCATGAAGGCCATCTGCTGTTCTGTGGTGTCTGAGGGCGGGTTTGAGCAGACGTCAATTGACCATGTGGCTCGTCGCACCACGTCATTTACAAATATTGACACAGCGGCGTTCTATCCGATTGTGTCCATCCGTCTTGCTTCTGGGCGCACAGGGGCCGTGGTTCTTCCCAACCGGACGCAGTTTTTGCCTTTGACTAGCCAGAACTATGAGGTTGCTTTGTTTAAGAATGCAACCTTGACGGGTGCAACTTGGGCGGCGACTGTGCCTTCTGACTCCAACGTGGACTATGACGTGGCGGCAACGGCCATGACGGGCGGGACAATCGTTCAGACCGACTATGTCACTTCCACAGGTAGCGGTGGAACAGTTAACACGGCGTCTACGGTATCGTACAACTGGGATTTGCAGTTAGGAGCAACCATTTCAGGCACAAGCGATGTCTACACCTTGGGTGTTCGGACTGTATCTGGGGCCACCAAAGGTGACGGCGTTGGCTCTATTTCGTTCTACGACCTTACCCAGTAATTGAGAAAAAGACAGCCGCATGATACAGTTCAATAACCCCCAATTTGAGAGGCAAACATGAGCCTTCAAGACGCAGAAGCATCCCCCAAACGCAGTGGTATTGGCGCAATACCAATTGCCGATGTCAAAAGTTCAGTTCAGCAAGCCATTGAACAAGCCGCAAGACAGCGGCAGGTTCTTGCCGACACTGCACAAAAACAAGCCCTTGGCTTGTACCCTAACACCGGTACATCCGCCGCCGCGTATAACTACCTGCGTGGGGCGCCGGGTGCAAAATATCCCGTGAATCCAATTTTGGCCGGACAACCGGGCAGTGCCTTAGAGTCATCGACGGTTTCTAAACCATACGAAGGCGCAACCAAAGTTGGCACACCCACGCAAACGGAGATAAGTAAAACTGCAAAAGACACTCCGACAAAAATGCCGACAGTGTCGTATGGCCCAAGGGCAGTTCAACAACCGGGGTTGCTTGGTTCGCTGTTGGATTTGGCGCTTCCTGCGTATCTGGGGTACAAAGGGTATCAATATCTGTCTGGGTTGCCCGCCGCCGCTGGCGCTGCTGGTTCAATTACTGGCGTCGGCGGTTTACCTATGATTGTTCAAGACCCATTTGGGTATGTCGAGCCTGCCGCCGCTGAAACCGTTTCGGGCATTCAATCTTATCTGGATGCTGGGGCTTCAGGTGGTGGTGGTGGTTGGTTTGGTGGTGGGCTTGACGATGTAGTTCAACAAGGGTCGCGAGCAATAACAGAGCGCGCCGCAACCCTACCCACTCTAAGTGCTGAGGCTGGTGAAGTTGGGTACATTTTGCAAGACGGTGCTTTGGTCCCGGCAACGGCGGAACAGATTGCCGCCGCAAGTTCATCTGGGGCTTACGTTACTACCCCCGGAGACCTCATATCTTCAAGTTTTACTGCCGACACTGGCGCGGCTGCTGGCGCTGAAGGTTTTGGTGCTATGGCCTCTCAATACGGCCCGTATATTGCCGCCGCAATCATTGCTGACCAGTTAACTGGTGGGCAACTTGGCAAAGGTGTTCAAGACGTTATATCTAATTTAGGTAAAGCAGGACAGAGTGTTATTGACACTGCTACAGGAGCGCTTGAAGATCTTGGTGGTGGGGCTAAAGAAATTGTTAATAATGTTCTTGGCTTCGCTGGAATTAGATTAGCCAAAGGCGGCGCAGTCAAAGGCATCCCTGCGCTACTGCCCCGTCGGTTTGATGCAGGCGGCGAAACAGAAGCCCCTGATAATCCATTAATTCCGCGTTTTGCGGACACCAACGCGCTTGGTCGAGTGCTCGATAGTGATCTCGTTACTCAATACGACAAAGCCACCAAGGCGGGCAACATCTCCAAAGCCAAAGCCCTGAAGGGCGAGATTGACTACCGCAATCGCATGCGCAGTACGCAGACTACCCCAATGGCTTCGGGCGGTCTCTCTGCCATTCACTACAATCTTGGCGGCTACTCAGACGGTGGTCGGCTACTCAAAGGCCCCGGCGATGGCGTGAGTGACGACATCCCTGCTGTAATTGGCAACAAGCAACCAGCCAGATTGGCTGACGGAGAGTTCGTTGTCCCCGCACGCATCGTCTCCGAACTGGGTAACGGCTCAACAGACGCCGGTGCCCGCAAACTTTACGCGATGATGGATCGCATCCAGAACGCTCGTAAGAAATCAGTTGGTAAAGGCAAAGTGGCTGTGAATAGCCGTGCCGATAAAAACCTCCCCGCATAAGGAGTTGAAATGGCCGCAACATCATCTTCGGTTTATCAGACAAACATCCCGGAACAACTGCTTCCGTATCAGCAGACTTTGCTGGATCAGGCCGCGGCGTTTACTGACTTAACTCAGAACCCGTACCAACAATACCAAGGCGAACGCGTAGCGCAATTCTCCCCTCTAACTCAGCAAGCAATAGAGTCCGCTGGGCAGATGGGTGTGGCAGGCCAGATTGGTGCGGCAACAAATATTGCTGGTGCCGCCGGTCTTGGCGCATTGGGTGCGCAGTACGACCCAATGAATTACTATGCCGGGTCTTTTACTCAGCCCGACGTGGCAGGCAGTTTCATGTCCCCCTACATGCAAAATGTGGTGGATGTTCAACAACGCGAAGCCAAACGCCAAGCCGATATTGCTTCTACCGCTCGTGGTGCTCAAGCCGCCCGTGCCGGGGCTTTTGGTGGTTCACGCCAAGCGATTGAGAACGCTGAGGCCAACCGGGCCTTGCAGACTCAGTTGGGGCAAATTCAGGCCACAGGTTTGCAAGGCGCGTTTCAGCAAGCCCAACAGCAATTCAACGCCGAACAAGCCGCACGGCAAGCAGCGGCTCAAATGCGTGAACAGTCTCGTCAATTTGGCGCTGGGTTTGGACTACAAGGTCTTGGCGTTGGTTTACAGGCCGCTGGTCAGTTGGGGCAACTTGGTCAACAACAGTTTGGTCAACAACAGCAAGCCATCCAAACTCAGGCTGGTTTGGGTCAGATGGAACAACAGCGTGCTCAAGACATCTTGAATGCCCAGTATCAGGATTTCCTAAACTACCAGAACTACCCGTTTAAGACGCTGGGCTTTATGTCCGACATCTTACGCGGCACCCCCCTTACCCAAGTCTCAGGAACGCTTTACCAAGCACCGCCAAGTACGGCATCTCAACTGACCGGTTTGGGCCTTAGCGCCTACGGGCTGAATCAAGCGTTTCCCAAACTGTTTGGGGGAGCCGAGGGCGGGTTGCCTAAAGACTTCAAACAAGCGCCCCCGCCCAAGAAGAACAAAGCGCCCATGGGTTTGCAGGCACTGGCACTCTCGAAAATGTAAGGACGCGCCATGATTAACGTCAATCAGATCACCAGTTATCTGTCAAAACTGCAACCGGATGCGGCGTTGCAACGCTACGCCATGATGCACAAAGACGACCCGTATATCGTGTCGTTAGCACTGGCCGAGTCAAACCGCCGCAAAGACACGCGCATGGGCGCGCAAATGACCACCCCTCAACAACCAAAAGTGGCGGATCAAGCCATTCAGGGCATGGCGTCAGTAGACCCGATGGGCAATTACGCTGGTACACCCATGCCTGAGACCGTTGGTATTGGCCAACTCCCTGCCAAAAACCTTGCCAAAATGGCGGGTGGCGGCATCGTAGCCTTTGCCGATGGTGGGGAGACTGACGACGATTACATGTACCCCCCGGGTGAGGTTGTGGCCCGCATGGCTGATGGCGGGATGGTGCCGAGGTATCAAACAGGTGGTGTGTTGGCCGGAACAGAATACGAAATACCCGGCATGACGCAAAGTGACGTGTATCAAAAAGCCTTGCAAAAAGTGCAAGAAGGTCGTGAACTGAGCGATATTGAAAAAGCGCTACTGTTTGCTTCCAAACCACTTACCGCCGCCGCTGACGTGGTTGCATCTCCGGTTAATTTACTGCGTCGTGTTGTGCGCAATCCCCTTGATACCAGCCCTTTGCCGAGCATGACCCCGGTATCGGATGCCCGCGCTCGTGCGTTGGGGCTTGATCAAACACCGACCTCCGCGCCTTCTGCCCCGCGTACTGCTCCCACTGCGGCAGACCTTGGCCCTGTGCCGGGTTCGGATGAGCGTAGTATTCTTGGCGGTGTACCTACCGGTCAGCGGCCTGCCCCTGCACCGCTTACTGAGCGACGTCCGCCTCTCCCCGCCGCTCCCGGTGCCGCCCCTGCCGCCGCTGGTTCAGCCATGCCTACTACCGCAGAAGGTGTTATGGCGCTGTACAAAAACATGCGTGACAAAGTTGGCACGGATATGCCGGAGAGCCAAAGAGACCTGCTTAAAGATATTGCCACCACGGCACAAGAGCAGGCGCAAAAGAATTTAGAAACCGTTGAACTTCAACAAGCCGCCCGTGGCAAGTACGGCGAAGAGCAAGAGAAACGCCTCAAAGCCCGGGAAGAGCGGCTTGGTCGGGAAGAAGCGCAGTTAGGCCCTATGGCTTTGTTCCAAGCCGGTCTGGCCATCATGGGCGGAACATCGCCTCATGGGCTGGTCAACATTGCCGCTGGCGCACAAGTCGGCCTGAAAAACTATCAGATGGGTATCGACAAATTGTCAATTGCTCGGGACAAACTGGACGATGCGTTTGGCAAATTGGAGGACATCCGCCGCAGTGAAGGCATCATGAACGACAAAGAGCGCAATGCGGCTATGGCTGAAGTTGACAAAGCCATCCTGCAAGGCAAGAAAGACCTATACACGGCCAACCACGAGTACTTCAAGATGAGCCGCGAAGACGCCAATAAAGCCGCAGACGCATACCTTGGCGTGCTAAAAACCCAGTACGAACAAACCGAACAAACCAAGCGCGCCAATATTACCGCTGGCGCTCACGATCCGTTAGCGCTGTACAAAGCGTTGGGTGGTGGCGATATTGAGGCAGGCTACAAACGCGCCAAAGTATTGGCGACGGAACCCAAGTCCGACCAAGAGTTCCGCCAAGATTGGGCCAAGAGCGCAGTGCTTCGTAGCCAGTATCCAAATGTGGAAGATTTCGTTAGAATGATGAAAGGTACCGCTGCTTTGCAGTCGGGACAACAACTGAACCCGGCTGACGCCGCCCTGATCAACAAGTACTTGCAACCGCCAAGGTAAAACATGGAACTGAGCCAAGTCCTCGAAGCCCTTCGTAATGCAGATGCCGCAGGCGACAGGGAGGCGGCTCAGAGGTTGGCTCAGATCGCTCGGCAGTTGTCTTCCGCCGCACCAGCGGCTACCCCCCAACCCGCCGAACCCACGGTGGGCGGGCAAGTCAAAGAATTCTTCAAAGGTTTGGCGCCCGGCGCTGTCGGGTTATTGGAGAGCGCCGCTACTGGTGCGTCTGCCCTGCTCCCTGAAGAGGCTGAAAAGCGTGCCCGTGAAGGTATTGCCAGTCTGGCCAAGACGGCCAAGACCCCGTTTGCCGCCGCCCCCGGATACGAAGAAACCATTGGTCGTAAGTTTGGTGAAGCCGCTGGTTCAATTGTCCCGTTTTTAGGGCTTGGGCCTTTGGGCGTAGCAGGCCGCGTCGGCATGGCCGCGTTGGGCACCGGTGCTGGGGCGGGCGAAGCCCGTACACGGGCAGAACAAGAAGGCGCAACCCCTGAACAACGCGCTTTAGCCACCGGTCTTGGCTCCGTAGTCGGTATCACCGAAATGTTTGCGCCCATGCGCATACTAAATCGCATCGACGAACCGATCAAACAAGGCATTACCGCCAGCCTCAAACGCATCGCTCTTGCTGGTGGAGAAGAAGCCGCACAGGAAGCCGCCAGCCAAGCCGCTCAGAACCTGATTGCCAAGGGCATTTACAAACCTGAGCAGTCAATTATCGAGCAAGTGGGCGAGTCTGCCGCCTATGGC
>Ga0255152_1000164_pt1 | contig 27100 bp, 13 predicted proteins | sample Atl_Yuk_RepC_8h_FD_183624 | JGI IMG/M metagenome (GOLD analysis project Ga0255152, IMG submission 183624) | Freshwater microbial communities from Altamaha River, Georgia, United States - Atl_Yuk_RepC_8h | ecosystem: Environmental > Aquatic > Freshwater > River | place: USA: Georgia | collected...
AAAAAATATTCGTAACACTTTTTGATACAGGTATAATTGAACCTGATTTCATTGATAGCGCCGGCAATCTATTTGGTCAATTGATTGAAATATACACTCCAAAGCCGGCGGTAGACGATAATGGATCTTTGTTTATATCTGCGTTTAAGGATGTTTATGGTCCATTAGACGTAATAAATCCGCATACACAAGATCGCGCCCACGGAATAAGTTTTGAGTGGTATGTAAATGTTGGGCAAAAGGATCCGCTTTCCCCAAGGTATTTTTACATAAACAATGATGTCAGCAATCTTTTATATACCGGATGGAGTGCTAACGTATATAATGGCGCAGGGACTCTTATTGATAATCAAAATGTTATAATTGATTCGGTTGTATATAGCCCTGGAGACAATCAAACCATAATAACATTTGTTACGTTACCAATGGATCCTACAATTGGATATGTAACTCTAACTCAAGACGTTCAACAGGAATATGTAGACGGTGTAGAGATAAACAACGGTTTGGTAAACATAGGCTATGGAGACGTTTATGTCCGCCAAAGAAGATATGGGACTGGATTGGCTGGAGAAAGTGCTTCATATTATTACTATATAGAAGACCAAAATTATTCAGATTACTGGTTAAGCAATGTCCATAACACAGGTCGCACAAGAATTCAGGACCCTAATGGCAAGATGACAAATCGTATTGCTACTTCGATACATTCAGATTCTTTTATTGCCGGAACTCAAATAAACGGGCTTTCGTCATTTTCATTAGCAAATGATAATATCGAAGACATGAATCAGCTGTTTGGACCTGTCGTCAGAACATATATGTCTGGTCGAGAGGGTAAGACGCTCAAATGTCTCCAGCCAAAGAAAGAAAACTCGATTTACATTCAATTCTATCCAAACGAAGTTGGATCAGACTCTACGGTGCGGGTATCAAACAGAACCTTTGCGTCTTGGTTTGATTACAAGACATTGTTTGGGTGTTCTGATTCAGGAGCTAACGCCATACTTCCAAACGGCTCAACAATTTACTTTGACAACAACTCCGGTACATTTATTTACTCAGGAGGAAATGGTCAAACTATTATAAGCGAAATAGATCCAGACTCCCGCAAGGATTATAAATTCAGAACTAAGACAAAGGCTCTTGCTGCTGCGTACAACGCAAGCACTGACCCCATGGTTAGGACTTATGTAAACGAGTCTGTTGGAGAAGTTGGCTTCGCATTTAGATTTGATGTTCCTTATAGCGGATCTGCTTATGGCGCATTTAGTCCTCCGATTTTTGATGGAGAATACTTTAGGATTGATGGGAATGCAGAATATCTATATGGATATGATATAATAATAACTTTCCCACTGGAAAACGAGGGAAGTGGGAATGTTTACCAGGGCAATGTTAACTATGTATTCTATGGGGAAGAACTTGGTTATACGCTCATTGGTTTGGATGGAGTTATTCCAGATATAGCTGATTTTAATATTCAGGGTAGTTATTTTACCACTAGCGGATTAAGTTATGATCATGTCGTGTTTGATTATGTCAACATGAGATGGAGATCAACTTATGACTACAACTTCCAACAGTTCTGTAATCTGGGTCAAACCTTAGTTGGATGGGGATCAAATAGTCAATTGTACGTACACAATCAAAATGGACAATGGAATTTCCACGGCCAACCGTTTACTCAAAAGGTTACGTTTGTTTCGAATGAAAATCCTTTAATGCTCAAAAGATACCAGGATATTACCTTGGTTTCCGATAACTTATTCTCTATTGAGGCAAATTCTGAACCCAACAAGAGCTATCCGCTGGGCATGAAGACTACCATGCCTGAAAACCTTCTCAGCACTTACGAGGGGTACGGCAAAGTTAATTACCGTAAAAACTTGTACGATCCAAAGTTTTTTAATGTAAACAATATATCAGCAAGTTATTATAATCCACCAGATCAACCTGTGAACGGTTGGATATTTGACTTTGATCAATCGTTTTTGCTTGGTGAAACAATCACGATTATTCAAGATAACGGAGAGATATTTACAGGTGTTGTTACTCTTGCCACTTATGACGACATAAGTGACTGGACCTTAATTACATTACAGGGATCAGAACCAAACACAAATTTGATTGCTGGTAGCTGGTATTTGAGCGAAAGAGCTTTGGTTAATGGAGAAGATATAAGGGCAAATGCTTTAACTCATACACTGGAATATGATCCAGCAGCATATGATGAAAGCTCAGTACTCTTCTCTGTTGGAATAAAGGGTGTTTTATCTTAAATTTGCCAGTTATGATGAATCCAGCATTAATTTCAGCATTAATACAATTAGGTCCAGCTGCCTATCAAATGATTCAGGGTATCAAACAGACCCGTGAAGGTAAGGAAATGCAGAAGAATCTTGGAGCTAGAGTCAATTACGAAATACCACAAGAAGCCAAGCAAGCCTTGGGATTGATGCAGCAATTAGCCAGTTCAAGAGAAATGCCAGGGCAAGCAAGTATGCAATCCATGATGGATTTACAAACTCAAAGAGCTTTTGGTAATGCTTCTCGCGCAGCAACATCATCACAGGATTTGCTTGGAGTCGCAACCAACCTTGGTGAGCAAGCTCAAGAAAATCAATTAAACCTAGGTATTCAGGCTGCCCAAAACTACCAGCAAAGGCAACAGGATTTATACGGTGCTTTAGGTAATATGGCTGGATATCAAGAGAAAAAGATTGCCGATCGTCAGCAAGATTGGTATGAAAGATCTGCCGCCGCCGCCGCAATGCGAGGAGCAGGTATGCAAAATACCTTAGGAGGAATTCAAGGTGCGACAAATGTAGCGGCAAGCGCCATAGCAAATGGGGCGCTTGATGGTCTTTTTAAAGGCGGAAAAGGCAAAAGCATACAGAAAACATTAGGCTCTATGAATGCCATAACTGGTTCGGAAGATGATGCTTTTGTAAATCCAACAGGATATATTGCCCCTGGAATGAGCAGTCAGCAAATGATTGGTGTAACAGGAATGAACAACAGTGGTGGTTGGAATTATATGCAACCACCTACATCTCCATATAAGAGTCCATATATGAGCATGACACAACAGATAGGTCAGCAAGCATATGGCAATGATTGGCAGAATTTTTTGAACACTCTTAATTTTCAACAAACACCACAATAATGGAAGTAGCAAGCCAAGGAAGAGTATCTCAAGGGCAAGGCACGGGCGAGGCTACAGTGCTTGACACGTCTCAGTTTTATAACCAGATGTACAACATCCAGAAGGATTTGTATGCGCGTCAGGAAAAGAAGAAAGAAGACCTAAAGCGTCAGCAAGCCACTTGGAACGCCTATCTTGATGATATGCCGGATGTTTGGCAATCGGACTATGAATATGTAAACAAAGCCCTTAACGAATATAACGACTACATAATCGACCTAAAGTCTCAGGGCTTGGATCCGGAAAACTTGGATCCTACCATCATGCGAAAGATGAAGGAGCTTCAGAATAAAGTGGCGAAAGAAGCATCAAGAGCAAAGGATAATGAAGCCTATTCCAACCAGGCGTTTCAAGTATTAAACAACGACAAGACGAATAAATACAACAAGGATCACGCAACTCAATGGCTCAAGGATTATGGTGATCCTACAAAGACTCCGGAGCAAAGAGCTAAAATGCGTATCGAGTCTAATCCATTCAAGTTGAATTATAACTTGATAGATTTTATTGATGAAACGATTCCTGAGCCAATGGTGGTTGATAAGGGTCGTGAGAAAATAACTTCAAGGAATAAAGAAGCCCATCGCTCACTCGTGCTTGACTACATTACAAACGATGAGATGGGTAGGGATATGTATGAGTCTTTGAAGAAACCAAACGAGACTGAGATTCAGTTTTCAGAGCGTATTGCTGAAGAAGGCCAGAAGAGATACCCACCTAAGCAAGACAGGCAACCAACCCCAACCGGTGGAGGAACCGCAAAAAAGGATGGGAACGTAAGCGGTTATGGCACTGGAAACTGGAACGACAAACTATCTGTAAGTTCTCAAACACTTCCCAATTTCAAGCCTGGTGTAACAGCAAATACGCTGTATGTGACCAGAACTGGAACCAACGACAACGTGCCTCCAATTCAAATGGCTGATGCGACTGGACAAACAGTTAACTTCCAGCCAATATCTTACCACTTGAGGGACGATGGAGCTATTAGTGTTTTGGGTGAAGTTATTTCAGGCACTGGACAGGATCAAATAAGAACTCAGACGTGGATGGATTACGACACAAATAAAGCGGCGTTTCAATCCCAGCTGATGGGAATGGATTTGAGAGAGGAGTTCAATGCAAGAAACGGCGGCACAACAGGCACGACAAAGACAGGAAAAACATTTACAGGAGTACCAACAGGAGGATTTTAATGGAGAACCCGATATACAAGTTTATGAAAGAAAATGGTCTCACTCAGAAGGATGAGACTACGTTTTTATCTGAATACTCTGACCCTAATAAGGCGGCGCAGCTTCATAAGTTTATGGTAGACAATAAGCTCACGACTAAGGGGGCTGATGATTTCTACAACGAATACTTCTCTGCTTCAAAAAAAAAAGTATCTACAGATTCTTCAGAGCCTGCCGGGCAGCCTACAAAGCCTTCTGCGCCGAGTTTTGGGCAGAAAGTGGTAAGTGAGGTAACACAACCTCAAATAGAAATACCCCTAAGAGGTAAACAAAAACCTCCGGTAGCCAAAAAGCCGTATCAAGATATTTATTACAAACCAGAAGGATTACCGTCTGAAACAACACAGGCACCCGAAACTCCTGTAATCAAAGCTGCTAAACAAGATTTTAAACAAACTCAGTTAAAACCTCAGATTCAACCAGTTAAAACCGCTCAAGAGCTTGAAGAAATTGAGCAAAAAACTGAAAAGGCAGATAAAACAGGGTTAGTTCTTAATGAGTATCAAAGCAGCGCTGATGCATTAAACGAATTAAATCGCCTAAAGAAAGATAATGTAAATGAGTTCTATCGCAATATAAAGGACGCGAGGCCAGATTTGTATGAGAAGTATTCGGGCAGGACTATTCAAGAGGGTAGAGATATTGAGAGTGATATAAGCGAGTCTCAAAAAGATAGAGATATAGTTTACCAGAATTATTTATCAGACCTACAACGCACAGATGAATCTCATAGAAACACTTTGAGCAAAGTGGATCCTATAGTTAATTCTGTTGTAGATAAAAAAGTGACCCCTGAAAACTATAAGAGGCTTACCACTAGTCACTCAACAGATATTGGTGGCGATGTTGTAGATATGGGTAAAGTTGATGACGAGGCTACCGCAATTGCTGAAAAGTATAATTTACCTACAGATGGAGAGGCGTGGAGATTATTAAAGAATAAAATCAAGTCAAACACTGACTTTCAAATAATAAAGCCACAAGCAGAAGAGTTATTTAAACAGAATTATCCAGAGCTACACGCCAAAAGGCAAAAAATGTTTGAGGATGGGTTTAAGTACGATGATGAGATTTATTCAAAGGTTGAATCTGAATTGACTTCTTTGCAGAATCAATACGAGGCTGATGCTAAAAACGAATTAAACGCCATTGATGCTGAATACAAATCAAAGAGTGAATTATTAAATCAGCAGTATAAAGATTTTACTTCTCAATCCGAAAAAGTTGGAGCCGAGTTAGATAATCTGTATAAATCAGGACAAATCGATCGATTAGAGTACGAGAATCGTTGGGGCTTATTGCAAAAAGAGAAAAAAGATTACTACGATCTTTATGAAAAACAATTCCCAAGTCTTGATGAATATGTAAAGAAGTCAAATGAAATAAACTCAAAGTACAATAGAAAATTTGAGTTGCAAAAAAAGGCTTTAACAGACAAGGCTCAAGCACAAATTAAGACTGAATTTGATAAATACTCCGCCAGTTACAAAGAGGATCCAGCTATATTAGAAGAGATAAATAAAGCGTATAGGGACTCCTATGAACTGGCATCAGACATCAGAACGAAGACAATGGGTCTTGGCGCTGAAATGTCAAGCGTGCCAATGTCTAAACTTTACCAATCAACATTAAGTTCTTTGGGCGGCGTATTTAAAGGGTGGGGTGGTTCATTGGATAGCAAAACACTTGAATTGCTTGGTGAGTCGATGGAGCAAAATTTCATGATGCCAGCGGCGAGAACTGAAGAATTTAAAGACTGGTTAGACCCTCAAAACTTACAACTACTTACCGGTCAGCTTTTGGGTTCTATGGCTCCGTCAATGGCCATAACCGCTGCTGTTGCCACAAGTACAGGTGGAACGGGTATTCCCGCAATCGTTCCAATGATTACCGGGGGCCTTGCTGGATGGGCATCTGAAACGGTTGATATCGTCGGTCGTTCTTACTTAGATATGTTTGAAAAAAGCGGTGGAGACGTTGCAAAATCAAACAAAGCCGCTGAAAGTTCATTAAAATCTCAATATGATTTGATGTGGACATATTCTTTTGACGCACTTCCTTTTGTTGGAGGGGCGTTAAAAAGAATTCCATCTAAATTGGGACGAGTTGCAGTAGGTGCTGGCATAGAAACCGGAACAGAATTTTTACAGGAATATCCTCAGAATATTGCAGAAGAAAACATTCAGAAAGGATTAGATCCTTGGACTAATTTAGGAGAAGCACTTCAGGATACTAAAAAGATGAAGCAAACTCTTATTTCAATAGGTCCAGTAGCAATACTCGGTGGAGCGGGGCAACTTGGTTCTAAATCGGCTAAGCAAGAGGCTGTTGATAACTATGTTGCAATGCAGCAAAAGAGTGCATTGTATTCTGCTTTGCCGGATCAAAAACGCCAATACATTCAAAATATGGTGTTTGATCGCGGAGGAAAATTTGCAAGAGGAGTGATTGGCGCTATGTTTTCTGATGGAACAATCGATGAGGAAACGTCAAAAGATTTACTCGTTCAAGTTGAAAATTCCGAAAGAATACAAGAGGCTGGAAAATCCGCCGGACTCAAAGGATCTAAGTTAAATGTTTATGGATTTTATAGCGCAAGAGCTGAAGAGGCTGAAGCAAATGCGGCTAAGTTTCACATGGATCCAATTTTGTCTGAATCATACAAACAACAAGCAAAACAATATCGTGATGCGGGACTTGATTTTATGAAGGGTAATAATCCTGATCTATTAACTATAACATATGCCGATGGCTCGCAAGCGATTATGACTCCTGAGGATGTAAATGGATTATTTTCTAATCCAATTGCTCTTACGTTATTAAACAGGAAAAAGATTTCAGTTGAGGCATATAGAGAGGGGGGGCAAGGCGGCAAGGCTCTTCAAGAATTAACCGAAAGAGCCGATGCGTACAAGCAAAGCAAAAAATATACTGCGCCTACGAAAAGAGGAACCACTCTTGAATATTGGCAAGGTTTGGCTAAACGCAGAATAGAACAATTAAAAACGCAACAGCCAGAACTTAGCGAAGAGGAAAAGATTGCCGCAATAAGGAAAATAGAAAATGAGGTAAACGCTTCATTTGAAACTCAGATGGAGCAAGAAAAGCAGCAAAAAAGAGATGCTCGCGATATTGAAATAGAACAAATCCAGAAGCAAAGAGAGGCTCTTGGGGTTAACGAGGTTGATGCATTCTTTAGCGATATGAAGCCACTTGTTGCCACTATGGTGGAAAGAATGGAGGCCGGGCAAGCCGCGCCACAATCAGGTGTGAAGGCTGCATCGGATTATTTGTATGCTAAGTATAAAGAATTAACCGCAATGAAGTCTGATCCTAATAGGATGATGACCATTGCTCAGATTGAATCTATACAGGCTCAGATAGAACAGGATTTACAAACTTTGGCGGGGAATCCTCCGTCACAACAAACTCAAACCAATGATCAAGAAAACGTCCAAGGGGTACCAAGTGAAGTCGGAGTCGGGCAAGAACCTGTCACAACCCAACCTATCGAAGTCACAAGCGAAGAAGCGCCTGCAACAGGTGGAGTTCTTCAAGCACAAGAAGAAGAAGTAACTACCGAAGCTGCTCCAAAGACCGAAGAAAAACCAAAGCCTACTCGTAAGTCTAGAGTCGCTAAGATGTTTGAAGTGTCTGAGGGGGAGGAAGCTGTTCCGGCAATTGAACAGGCTCTTTCTGAAAGCGGCATAAAAGTACAAGTTAAAGATGACGCTGAATACAATGAAGACGATCGTATAAAACTTGGTCAGGGCCGTGGTTCAGAAGGTATGTTCATAGCTGATGACGGAACGATTATCTTAAACCGAGATAAGATCAAGGGCGAGTGGGGTAAAACTATCGTATTCCACGAAGGTATTCACCCTGTAATAAACATCATCCGCAATACTGATCCAAAACGATACAAGGCAATCGTAGATGGACTTAAAGCAGAGGCTGCGAGGAATAATGATGTTGCTCAGGCTGCTGCTGACATTGCTACTTCTGAAGAATACCAAAAGAGAGGCGCTGAAAGCATTGAGGATGAGACCATTGTTGAAACTATGGCTCGTGTAGGTTCTGGAAAAATTGACATTGATAAATTTGATCCTACCTTCCGTGAGAAGTTCATCGAATTCATGAACGATATAGCTAAGATATTTGGGGTAAGGCGTATTGCGTTAAACTCTCCGCGAATGGAGGTAAAGCGTTTGGCTGACCAACTTAATAAAATGCTTAATGAGGGAGGTAAGATTAGCGATGTTGTAGGAAAAAAGAACGTGACTAAGTTTCAAAACGCATTAGCTCAAGCGCGACTAACATCGAAGGAGATTGCCGAAAGGACTGAGTCAAAAACAAAAGCCGGAGAAGTTCAGCCAAGTATGGAGCTGACTGCTAAGAAAAACAAACAAGAAGTTGTTACTTATTCAGGTCCAGCAAGCATACAGGCATTGAGAGAAAACAAGCCTGAAATGTATGTTTCAAGAGCTATAGAACTGTCTGATACTCATTTGGTAAAAGGCACTACGCGCAAATTCTCTAAAACAGCAACTCCTGAGCAGAAATTAAAATGGGCTGATGGCGTTTATGCAAAAGCGAAAGAAACAGTAGTTTCTAACTTGCTGTTTGTATACGACAATATTGATGCGGATGTTAGAAACATATCAAAACTTTGGTATGATGGAGCAAACATAATTGCTCAAGAAATGGCTTCTAAATACGGAGTGTCATTAGAGCAAGCATCGGCTGTAATTGCGACGCAGTCTCCACAGAAGCCTTGGTTTGATAACGTGCATCTGGCTCACTTTATATTGGATTTTTACGCCAATAACCAAAATACAATTTTTGAACAAAGTGATTTTGATTATTACAAATCAAAAACAGTATACGGAAAGGGAGAGGTATATCCTAAACAAATAGCGTATCTTCCTGAATTAAGAAAAGCCATAGGCAAACCATTTTCTGAATTAAGTGGATATGACAAATCCGCTATGATTCGCGCTAGGTTTGATCAAAACTATGAAAGAAATGCTCCTTTGCGTATACCAACAGGAGCAATAGTAGATGCTAAAATAAAATCTCCATCTTCATTCTCAGGATATGAAACTATTGCAAAGGCTGTATCGGTTATACAAGATGGCAGCTCACAAAACATATCCGCAAACATTGGTAATGCATATAAGGTAAGGAATTTTTATAACAATATTGCATCACCTCAAACGGATGGAGAAGTAACTATTGACACCCATGCAATGGCCGTGGCTTATATGTTGCCATTGGGTAGCAGTAGTAAAGAGGTTAAGTTTGATGAAGGGACATATTCATTCTTTGCAGATGCGTATAGAGAGGCTGCGAAACAAAGAGGTGTTCTTGCTAGGGAAATGCAAAGCATTACATGGGAAGGTGCAAGGGCAATATTCCCGGCTAATCAAAAGACTGAAAAAGCAAAAAAAATAGTTAAAGATATTTGGGCTGATTATAGCGATGGTAAAATAAACCTACAAGAAGCTCAAGATAAAATAAAAGCATATGGAAAAGACTTATCAATCACAGACTGGGGCGGATATGTTGATGAAATCCTTGACGAAGATAAAACAGCCACATACATTAAGGAACTACCTCTCTCTAGCAGGGGTGAGTCTGCCGTTGGACAACGAGCAGAAGGCACAGCTGGCAGCGGACTTCCCGCAGTGGGCAAGCGAGGTAGAAAAACTGTAGGCCAGGCATCCAAAGGCATCAAACGCGGCAGCAACTTGGTCAAGGACACTTACTACGAAGCCGGCCTGACCGAAGATAAGAATGACTACGTGTTCTTCCACGTGTCGTCAGCTCCCAAGGCTTCAATAATGAAGGGTATTGATAGCACCAAGTATACCTCGCTGAGAACTGCAAGGGAAGAGAAGGGTCTGCAATATGGCGTGGCCTCTTATTATACTCGTCCGGAAGATGGAGAAAGAATGGTGGGTGGCGATAAGTATGCGGTTCGCGTACCGAAGGGCAAAGTTTATCCTATCGATTCCGATCCAATGGGATACGGAGAAAAGGCCGAGGAAAATGTACCACAGGGTACACCATTCCGTGGCGAGGCTGTGAAGCGCGAAATCGCGAACATGGCCAAGAAGGATGGATACCAAATGATTGTTGGTGAGTGGGCATACAGCCGTACTGGAAAACCAGCAGGAGAGATTCCTGAGTTCCGTGCAGACGCTCTTGTGCCACTCAAGCCTACTGCCGAGAAGCCAACGTCGTTTACATCAAACGCCGAGAAGGGCATGGAAAGAATCCCATTCCCAAGCCAGCAGAGCGAGCAGGCCAAGCAAGAGCTTGAAAGCATTGCTTCTGAGGTGCGTGACATCATGTCGAGCAAGAAGAAGTTCTCAAGCAAGGAATACCAGCTTGCCGACAGCGTTTACATGAGCGGTCAGGTTACTGAAAACAAGTACGAAGACAACGAATTTAAGCGCGACATCACTCCAGAAGAGTACGACATGATGACCAAGGTTCTTCCTAAGAATATGCAGGAAGACGCGGCCCGTGTGCGTGGATTGTTGTTCGGTGGTAAGAAAAAAGGACAGGCTTCTAAGGGCATTCCAAGAACATCTAAAGAATTCGCGGGTAATGTAGGGGAGACGATCAACCGTATCAAAGCCGCAACATCGGAGGATGGGGCAACGCTCAATCTCGATGGTACAACCTACGAAGACGGAGGTCTTGTGGTCCCTGCCGGTTCATTGAACGTGGCCCAGGATGAGGTTACTGCTGAGGGCTTGTTTGACTTCTTGAAGGATAACGAGGGAAACATTTCCAGCGATATATTTAAGATCGGACTTTACAAGTTCCCCGATCGTCCAGAGGTTTCTTACGATTTGAATATCGTGATACCAAGGGAGTACCGTGATGTGGCATTGAAGTTTGGTGAGTTGTCTGGGCAGGAATCGTTGTTTGACCTTGATACATTCGAGAACATTAAGACTGGATCAGACGGCAAAAACCCACGCAAATTCACGGCCCAAGAGCTTGCTGAGATTGCCAAGGATTTGTCTGAGGGTAGACTTCCAAAGATTGTTTCAAAGGAAGAGATTGATAGAAAGTGGGGAGAGAAAAAAATGATCGCTTTAACTAAGCGAGATGAACTTGGAACAAAGGCCGACAGAGAAATTGCTGCTTACGCTTCTAAATTCCTTAATAAATTCGGACCATACACCAAGGCCAATGTTGTTCAGATTATGAATATGTCTGCTGAAGAGAAAATCAAACTCATCAATGACACATTCGAGGCTAGGGTCAAAAAAATGAATCCAGCCTTTAGAGAGCCTGGAAATGATTTTTATGACCAATCGGTTAAGCGTAGGGATGAAGTATTAGCCCTAGTTACAAAGCCAACCGTACAGCCATCAATGGTGAAGCGCAATTCGGCTCAAAACAAAAGAATTGATGACTCTGTTGGATTCAAGAAGTATTTCGTGCCTAATATAATGGGAGGAGTTGATGTGTATACTCCTGAGAATTATCTAAAGATTCTTAATGAGTTTGTTGAAACAGGCGCAGTATCAGGAAACGTTAAGCCGTCTTCTGAATTAAGTGAGAAACAGTTCCCATTAGAATTTACTAATGGAATTACCATCATGAGATTGAGGGACAATGATGATTCTAGAGACCTTGTAAATGAAGAGATAGAACGTGTAAAAAATAGAATCCGTGTTCAACCATCCGTAGTTAAACGAACTCCATCCCAAGTCAGACAAGCCGTAGAAGATGGAGTAGACGCGGTTGAAGCAGCAATCGCAGAAGGCATGGATCCGCAGCAGGCAGTTGACGAGAACATCTCAAGCCAGGACTGGTACGGCGATTTGACTCCTGCCCAGAAGGAACAGTTGAATGAAATCCTTCAAGACGAGTTTGGTGCTACGGCGAGTGAGCCAAAGGCGACTACACCGGTTGGAGAACAGATTGCAAGTATCGTTGATAACTACTACAAGCTCAAAGACGGAGACCGCTCTGCTCGTGCCGCTATCAACGAAATTTTGGGTCGCGACCCAAAGTTGAAGTATATTTACGACAATATTTCAAAGATTAACAAGCAGCTGCAAGACGCAGGTGTAATAACAGATAAAACCGACGGTTGCCCGTAATAAGACATGAAACCCAATAAGTTAGAAAAGAACATTGTAGACCTCTTGGTTCCACGTCATCTTGACGAACTGGATGCCTTTTACTTCTATCGTGCCGCCAGCAACTGGTGTCAGAACGTAGGCTATTTCAAGGCTGCTGAGTTTTTTGCGGCTGAGTCTGCTGACGAACTTGTTCACGCAGGTAAGATTGAGAAGTATCTCGTTGACTGGAACATAAGCGTACCACTCCCGTCTATTCCCAAGCCACAGATTGAGTTCTCAGGATTGTTGGAGGTTATTGAGGAGGCGTACAAAATTGAGTACGAGTTGTACGAGAAGTACGAGGAAACATCAATGAAAATTTTTGAAGCAAAGGATGTATGCACATTTGACTTCTTGCAAGAGTTTCGCGGCATTCAAACTAAATCAGTTGCGGAATACAGCGACAAGCTCAATATGCTTGAGGGAGTGAAAGGTGATAAGTTCGAAATGTTATTGCTTGAGAAAAAACTGTTCTAATGGCTAACCCTTGTAAGGTAACAATCAAGACGTCTAAGAATGCTACTCCAAAGGAAATGACTTTCCAGGAGTACATGGAAATGCTCTATAACGGGGCGTTGGATAAGTTCATTGCCGATGGCACGCTGAACGCCAATGCTCTCAAGGGTGAAATTGCCGAAGTGAAACAAGCCGAGGAAGAAAAGCCAAAGACACGCCGCAAGGCTTTGTTTGGTAGGGCTGTAAAGGGATTGGATGTGGAGGCTGCCAAGAAGGCCATTGAGAAGTACGGATTGACCTACGATGTAGAAGACAGAACAGATGCTAGAGTAGCCGCTCAGAAGTTTATCGATGACGTTGGCTTTGATGCCGCGTTACAAGCGGTAAGAGCGAGCATGATGGAGGATGGGGCTGCGGCGTATGTGTTTGCAGAGCTTATCGACCAGGTGGAAACGGACATGGAGTTTGCCGAGACCGATAAGGAAATGGCTGACTTGGTTGACTTGCAACAGCAGTTATTCAATGAGTTTGACCGGAAGGCAAGAAGCGCTGGTCGATTCATATCTTCATTGGATGACATTTACCGCAACTCTAAATTCGGATACTCTGCTGAGAAGAAGATACAAGAGTACAAGGATAAGAACTCAGGATTCATCCCTGAAGAAGTTGAGAAGAAGTTCCGAAGTCTTGATGAGAAGATCAAGGAGCTGAACAAGAAGATCAAGGAAGCAGAGGCTCGTGCTAAGAAGGCAGAAGAGGATAATATCATCGCAGATATTGTAACGAGCGTTAAGCAAAAACAGACAGCCAAAACCACATATACAAAGAAAGCAAAAGCTATAGCTGATGACTTTCGTAATAAGTTAAAGACAAAGCCCATCCAATTCAAGGATGCCAACGGTAACGTAATTGAGGTAAAGACTCAAGGAATATCATGGAATGACCTTGTTGAGGTGGGTGCAAAGGCTATTGAGGCAAGCGGTAAGATTGCTGACGGTATCGCGGCCATGATGAATGCCGTTGAGCAGGAGGATTGGTACAAGAAACTCAATAGCGCAGACAAGGATGCCGTTCGCGCACAGGTGGAAGGCGTGTTCTCTGAGGAAACTCCAGGGGAAGTGCAGATACCATCGGGTATGATCCGCAGCTTTGTAGAGTCGGGTATTGACAACATGGATGACCTTGTGTCTGCTGTAAAGACCATGCTGTCTGACAAGTATCCCAACGCTACAGACCGTGAGATACGTGATGCCATTACCGGTTACGGCAAGGAAGTCACTAAGACTTCGGATGACATTCAAGCCGAAATCAACGCCCTCAAGCGTATAGGTAAACTTACTTCAAAGATCGAGGACCTACAGGCTGGGATTATAGCTGAAACTGATCCTAAGAAAAAAGCTAAGAAGACTCAAGAAGAGAAGGATTTGATCAAGCAGGTTGAGAACTTGTTAGAGTCTAGCGGTATCAAGAATGCCAAGAGACTGGATCAGGCCAAGCAACGTGCTGCTAAGAGAATCGAGGAACTCCAAGAAAGACTTAACACTGGCAACTTCTCTAAGAAGAAACCAACTCCACTGGTTGAAGACGAGGAACTCGCCAAGCTGCGTGTACAAAAGCAGAACTTGCAGGACGAGTTTGATACCGAGATGTACAAGATGGAACTTGAGAACAGAACTAAGTTTGAGAAGTTCCGCGATGCATTGCTTGAGATATGGAACATCCCACGCGCACTTATGGCCACGGGTGAGATTTCGTTCTTGCTTATCCAGGGTGGTATACAAACCTTGTCTCATCCAATCAATGCCGCTAGAGCATTCTACAAAGCCGTACAACACTTTGCCAGTGAAAAGAAGGCCAAGGAGTGGGGTGATTTCATTAAGACTCAGCCATACTACGAGCAAATGAAAAAATCCAAACTTGCTTTGTCTGAGTTCGATGCTAGGTTGAATGCTCAGGAAGAACAGTTCTTGGGCGGATGGGTAAACTTCATGTGGGACTACGCCGGATGGCCAGTCAAGTTGATGGGCGGTAAGGCTTATGAGGCATGGAAACAGAAAAACGTATTCAAGGCGCTAGAAAGAGCTACGGTTGGTTATATGAACACCATTCGCATCCTTCGTTATTTGGATGGAATGAAGAAGCTGGAGATGGAGGGAAAGAACTTCAATGACAACGTAGAAGAGTACAAGAATGTTGCTGATGTGATCAACACCCTTACGGGTAGAGCGTCTCTAGGTCCGCTTGAGGGCAAGGCTTCAAAGGTGCTTTCTACTATATTCTTCTCTCCTCGCAACTGGGCGTCTGTTCTCAAGACCATGACTCCATTTGCCTTTTACCACTTTGGTAAGATGGGACAGAAGGGAACATACAAGCCATCGGTGGCTCAGAAGATGGCCATGGCCGACTTCATGACCTACATGGCCGTTACAGGTTCTATGGTTGCACTCATGGCTGCTAAGTTCAATGATGATGACGACGAGGATACAGAGGTTTCTTTGGATCCATATAGCTCAGACTTCATGAAAATTCGTCTTGGTAATACTCGCATAGATCCATGGGCGGGTAAACAACAAATGGTTGTATTCCAAGCCCGCATGATTATGAATGCGATTACTAAAGGAGGCGAAACTAAAAAGTTAGGCCAGGGAATGTTTACTCCTACCAGGTCTGAGTTGGCGGCTCAGCTGGTTCAAAACAAACTTGCACCTACTGCTGCACTTGCTGTTAAGTGGGCACAGCAGAAGGTTGATAAAGAGGGTAAGGGGACGTTGTATGGGGAAGAGTTTTTATTGTCTGAGGAACTTGCCGGCAGTCTTTATCCTATGTATATTGGTACTGTTAATGAGCTTTGGGAAGATCAGCCGGAGACTGTCTCTGCTTTCTTAACCGCATACGCATTCCTTGGAGGTGGTGTATCTACTTACAAGACCAAAGAACAAAAAGAAAAAGAGAAAAAAGCCAAGGAACAAGAATCAAAGTAACATATATTTGTAAGCGCAATGTACAATGATATTAATCATACGGAGATGACAAGTCAGGGATATGTAGATGGGGCGGCTTCAATTTTGTTGACAACATTTGCCTCTGTGTTGTCTTGGCAGGAACAGGCTGAATGGGCCTTCCGAATTTCGTCTCTACTACTGGCTTGTTCAGTATCTGTCGTTGTCCTTTACGGCCACTACAAGAAGGCCAAGTCAAAGCGCTCAGCCAAGTAATTTCTCCCTACTGTAATTGTATACCTTCTGAAAACACAGAGGGCGGTGATCAGCCCGCCCTCAAAGTTCTCGTCTCCCGACTGCACTGATGTGCGCGAACTTGCAAGGCAAATATATGACTTTTCTTAATTAATGCAAAATAATTTTGCATAAATGAATCTTGAGTATATATTCGCACCGGTTTTGGTATACTTGTTTATTGATTTTCCCTGGGCAACGGCTTGGGGATTTCTTTTTTATATTTGCAAGACAAAACGAAATTATGATTGAATTGAAACTGGCGGACCCCACGCCGCATGAATTAAGCGAATATAGAGTGCTAATTAAGGAGCTAAAGGATAAGTTCCCAGATGCCTACGTAAGTATGGATAGGGGCAGTGGAGACTACGCTCTTACAACCACATCAATTTGGATAGACGATGAACGCAAAACTGACTGGCACTCCGCAATTTACCCCTCGGTTCCCAACCGGGGGACGGCGCAAATCAAGGCAGATATTCTCGCCCTTACCTTCGCTATGCGCGAACTTGGGTTTGATATCAAATTCCTTGACAGCGATCCAATCGTTCGTGAAAAGGTTTCAATAACACGTGGCAAGCTCGACAGCTGCGTTTCGTTGCGCCAGCTTGTCGAATTGCTCGAAGACGCCAACCACGAAAAGCTCTCGGAAGTAAAAGTGATGATAGAGAACAAGCGCAAGAACGGAGGGCGTCCCAGCAAGAAGTCGGTGATCGATTTCATCTTTTCAGGAGTTAAGGAAGAAAAGCGGGCATTGCCTGTACGAACTGGACCAGAATGGGCAAGAGTTAAAATGGAGTGGCGTGATAAGTTCTCTTCTTCTAAGTACGCGAAAATATACAAAAGTCTCGACGAATTTTGTACCTTCGCGACTGAAGAAGAATGTAAATAATGGCTACAATTGACAATCGCAATGCGGTATTAACCCGCATACAAATAGAGTCTAATGATGTCGTATCGTTTTTAAACGGCACGGATTATATCAGGGCCATGAGTCAAATCATGCCTCAGGGTCCGGCGTACATATCGTATGCCTTTGACACTATAACTATTTCTCAGGTTGCCGGGGATGCCTTTACGTTTAGCGTTTATACAATAACTGATGTTGGTGGAATATCATTTACGCCGCTAACTTTTCAGGATATACCAAAAGACATTCAAGATAGAACAATTGAGATTTACAGGCTTCTTGTAACTTCTATCTTCAAGGGTTGTTGTGAATGCGGTAACACAGAACCAGAATGCTCCATTCAATACAAATATGATGAAGACCCTACTTTATTGGGTACGTTTGCATATGATGGAACTACAATAAGTTTTAACTATACAACCGGAAACAATCAAGACTTTACCGGTTTTTTCCCAATAGTGCAAGATGGTTCTTGGGCCTTCTTATTCAGTAAGACGGATCCAACAATATATGCAGTCATACAGTTATCCAATTTTGTAGATCAAACAACTCATGCCCAGTTTGACGTAGTTGAGCTTAACGCCCAAGGAACTCCATTTGTAGTGCAAACTGAGTTTTGTATAGATTTTACAAGCGTTGGCGGATCCCTGGTTCAAGGATGGCAGGATACGTTAGACATAAATTCGACTCTAAATCGAGACAACTCTATTGACGGAGGTGCATTTAACTTTGAGTGGACTAATGTAACAAAATACGATATTAGCTCTTATAGCACTCAAAATTACGAGTCAACCGACGGCAGCAATTCTGGAACTGTTAAAATTGATCCTGGCGCTGTTACTATAACTGGAAGTAGCTACATCGATATTATTACTCCAGGATATCCATCGGCTTCAACCGGATGGGTTTTAGCTCTTAATGCTTCTGGTCACGTAGAGTACGTAGAAGCTGGTACAGGTACTATAAGTTCTATTGAGCTTATTATGCCGCCTGCATTCACAGTTAGTGATCCCAATCCTTTAACAACCAATGGAACTTTTACCGTAACGGTAGATGGTACCGAGGATCAGTATATAAACGGCCTTGGCGAACTTGCTACATTCCCAGTATATACAGTAGAGAATGGTCTTCATGCATTTGGGGGGGTCCCAGGGGAGGCTCCTGCTGATCCATATTTATTTCATTTAGGTGGCGAGCTTGTTGAAAATACAACAATAACAGTTACTAATGGAGCAAATCAATATGCGTTAGGTGTATCTGGACTTGCAAACCAGGATACTCAACAGCCATTTGGTGTTTCAAATTTGGGTAATGGAGGCGTTGCTACGTTTCAAGATTATGCCAGCGGATCAAGAACAAATTCATCCGTAGAAATTATCGGAGACAATGATACGTGGAGACCACTTTTGGATCTTGGGCTTGAGGGTCCATTACCAAATCCTGGTAATCCGGCTATATGGGAAAACCATAATTCATTCCTAAGATTAAAACATACAGGAGACACTGGGGTTGGGGCTAGGATAGCTATCGATTACACCTTCAAAAACACCTCAGTAAGTCCAAGCCCTGATATTAACCTGTGGCCAGCTGTTAAGTTGATTGCAGAAGCTACTAGCGTGACAGAAGATGATGAGACGTCAAACTTTTCAATCAGAATGTATCAAGGAGGCTCTCAGCAAGACAAGTTGTTGTTAGAGGGTAAGGGTCAGTTGACCTTGAACGAATATGGTACGGGTACTTTTACTGACGGAACGACGAACATCAACAACTCCCTTACATATCTGCTTGGAACAGATAATACAGGAAGGGTGTGGAAGAAGTTGGCTGGAGGCGGTGGAACTGTAACTTCGGTTTCAGCAACAGGTCTTCTAACTACTTCACCTAATCCTATTACTGTATCCGGAACTGTAACAAGTCAAATGGCTAGTGGATTCCTCGTTGGACGTTATAGTGCAGACACAGGGGTGTTCGAGCAGATTACGGTAGGGGCTGGGCTTGACTTGAGTGCTGCCGGTGTTTTGACTGCTGATGGAAGTGTGCCTGTGTACACCGTCAACAACGGTCTTGAACCGCAGACAGACCCTACGTCTGATCCATTCAATTTCCAATTAGGTGGACCGCTAGTTCGTGATACAACTATTACAGGAGATGCAAACAGCTACGTATTAAACATAAATGATTTAAGCGCATTCAATTCGACAGCTAAGGCCGGATACAATTTTGTTTCATCTTCAGGCGTAAATACCGGAACTCTTCAATTGTTTCCAAACGAGTTCTACGTAGAAGTAAGTGACGATATAACCAGTACTTATATTGACCAATACGCAGATAGTCTTACTTTAAATTCTGGTGGAAATATAAACATAGAATCAGCTTCTCAAACAAGCATAAAATCTTTTAATGGATATAGTAATTATGTACCACAAACTGGTTCTGCGGCTACGATAAATTCGACGCATGATATGTTTGCTGGTTATAGCTACATACGCACAAGAGACACATCTGGAAGCGGGGATACGTTCAATGAGATTTACATGAAGTCCGCAAACGGTGGATCAAGGCACATGGCTATGAATAGTTTCACAGATGGTCGTGCCGTTGGAATCTTCTTGGGTATATCTAGCAACTTTAGTTCGTCTATTCCCAACATGAAAGTGACGACACCAAATGTAGATAACGGAAGCGCTACCGTTGGTCAAGTCCTTACACTAAAGTCTATGTCGGGAAATGACATAGGTCGAGTTGAGTTCGAGGATGCTGGCGGCGGCGGAACATACGATAGCGACCAAGGTATATACAAAGACACTTCCCTTGCGAACGACACGTTCATGCTTGGTGCACCTTACGGTCTTGCTTCTGCAATTAAATTCTTAGAGGAAAGACAAGTGGATACAGATGTTTACACTCTGTATATTGAGGGTGTAATATCGGGAGGGTTTGTTTCAGTAATACAAAACAATAGCGATGGCAATGGGTTATTCGTTTCTGCTCCACAAGCATATGGCTTAGATGCTCTTACCGATTCGGGTAGAGCGGTAAATGCAACTGCGAATGATGCCGGCAGCTACGCCGTTTTTGCAAGCAATAAAATTGGAACTGGAACTTATACCTACTCCAGAGATACCTACGCATTAAATGCTGTTAGTCAAGATGGAGTTCCTGGGAAATTTGAAATAGGTAAAAATTCTTTAACCGCATCAATTTTTGATGTTATTCAATTAAGGGCTACTAATATAGATGTGACGGGAGGTATAAGTATTGCGAGTCAATTAAATACAATACCTGTTTCAAATCTTATTACTAAGTGGACAACCTATAATGATGTGTCTCAATTTGAGATACAAACAAAACCATCTGGAGGTGCTATTTCTACGAACCTTGTTGTTAAAGGGACGGGCCAACTTCAATTAAACAACTACACTACAGCGACATCGTTTGATCCCGAATCGGGGCCTTCCATAGGGGTTTTGAATGTAGACAACGCAGGCAACGTATTTGTTGGAGATGGCGGCGGCGGCGGCGGTGTTCCATTTGCTATCGCAAGCGGTACGGATACCTACACTGCAACAGTTTCTGGAGTAACAGCTTACACGGATGGGGACGCTTATTTGATTCGTTTTACAAACGGAAACACGGATTCCGCTACTCTCAATATCAACTCTCTGGGAGCTAGACCACTACACCAAACCAATCAAATTCCTTTGATTGGTGGAGACATTTGGGATGGGGGTGAAATGCTTTGCATATATAACGCTACGGATAATAGCTTTGAATGTGTAGGGACAGCGCCAAACAGCTTGTTTGCTTATGTAACAAACGCCGAAGGATCGACTATTTCAAAGGGACAAGCAGTATACGCTTTTAGTGGTACAGGTAACCGCATGACGGTTAAACTTGCAAGGGCCAACCAAGATTCTACATCGGCTCAAACGATCGGTTTTGTTTTCTCAAGCTCTATAGGGATAAACCAAAAGGGTATAATTATTATCCAGGGTTACTTTACAGGTCTTAATTTATTCCCGCCCGCCTCAGGATGGTTGGATGGAGATCCCGTGTACTTGAGTCCAACAACTGCTGGAGCGGTAACTAGGACCAAGCCTTATGCTCCAAATCATTTGGTGTACCTTGGCGTCGTAGCAACAGCAAATCCAGGATCTTCTGGTCGGATGTATGTGCGTGTTCAGAACGGATATGAGTTGGATGAACTTCATAACGTACAGGCGCAAAGTCCAAACCTCAATGATACAATACGCTATGACACCGCAGACTCTCAGTGGAAAACCGCGAGCGTTCCAAGTCTTTCTGGTACATTTTCTATAGGTGTTACGGTTGACGGATCGGGAGGTACGATTACCGCAGGGGTAAAGGGATACGTCAGAGTCCCATATGCTTGCACAATCAACACGTGGTCAATTCTTACCGGTAATTCTGGTGTGGGCGCTACGATAACATTTGACATCTGGAGGGCAAATAACGCTATACCAACGGCAGGAAGTCCGCCGTTAATTGGTGCCGGAGGTACTAAGCCATTCTTGACTAGCAACACCTCTCAGATAACAAGCGCCGCACCATCTGGCTGGGCTTCCGTTACCCTTGCCGCAAATGACATCCTTGCATTCAATGTAGAAACCGGTGCGGCGGTATTTTCGTGGGCTAATCTTCAATTACTTGTAACTAAATCATAATACAAATGGCTATCAATCACACATACACAATTACAGATAAGCGAGCAGAGGATGATCTTCTTTTGACCGACATCAGTATTCAATTTACTGGAGACATTACGGAGGAGGTGTTGACTACCGTCTACCACTTCCGCCCGGAAACTGTTGAAGAAGTAGAATTGAATATTGAGAATAGAATTATCACGGAGAAGGATAAACTTCTAGCAAAACAAAAGATCGAGGACTTGATTAATCAGTTATAGTATGCCAATCTGGAGAGGGAATACTTATCGATTTACAGTTACGGCTGCAACTGCTGCTGCTGGGGATGTGTATAGCAACAATGGGCAAAACTTTACGGTTACCGATGCCATAGCTGGCGGTACAGTTTTGTTTTGTACCGGAACAGGAGCACCTACAGCAACCGGGAACTTGGTTCGTGTAATTGGAACCGGTACAGATCCTATTGTCTTTTCAGCAGTAACGGCTCCAAACACAAACTGGGGGACATCTACCAATTGGCTGACAGATGGAAGTGGGGCTGGTGTCCCTACGGCACTTACAGATGCTGTATTTGATAACGTATCACGAGACTGTACTGTAAACGTAGCGGGCGTTTGTCGTAACTTGAATTTTAATTCTGGTACTGGTTATACTAACACTATAACCATGACCAATGGTATAACGGTAGGAAGTACTACGGCAGCTACAGCAGCAGCAGTGACATTGGCTTCTGCCATGGGTATTAATGGATCCGGATCCATATCAACAAGGGCGAATAATTCGGTTACCCTTACAAGTAATGGTAGACAATGGCCAAACGCTTTTGGTATAGGCTCAGTTGCTGTGACATCTGTATCATGTTCTGTTACCTTTTCGGGCAACTGGGTTATAGGTGGAACCTTAACAATAGGTGCTGGAAATTTACAGTATACGTTTGCTGGAGCAATTAATATAACGTGTAATGGAAATTTAGCTTTTAATATATCTTCTACTTCTGCAACTAATGGTATAGTAGCAACAGCAGGTAGCGTAACTACAATCATAATTGCTGGGAATAGCACCTGGAGTAGTATAGCACCTGTAAATATAGGTATTAATATTAATATAAATGCTCCAGGGAATACTGTTAACATAGGAGATAACTGTTGTTATGGTGGTTTGGGAACGGCTACTGGATCTAATTTTACCTATACTGCTGGAACTGTAATAACCTCAGGCACGTTTCATTTTTTGTATGCTCCGGCAGCGGCAAACTATACGGTAAATGTAAATGGGAGTAGCTCCACCTCTGCAACTACCACAAATACTTCAGGTATCAATTTTAATAATTTATCACTTAGGACAAACGTACTGAGTAATGCACAATCATGCACATTATCTAGCCCTATATGTGTTGTTAATGACTTTTCTATAACTAGTTACAATGTAACAAAAGGAATTGCAAATCTTTTGTCTAATAACGCCTACTTAAACAAGAGTATTACAATAAATGGATATTCTCCAAGCGGGACAACTACGTTTAGACTTCAGGGGACTGGATCGTGGAGTGAAAACAATACTTTAACTACTGGAGTAACAGGGTTTGGAATTACTAATCCAGTTGTGATTAATACAACTGGTACAATAACCCTAACAAGTTTTGTTGGGGTTACTTCTAGCTCAATTACTTATACTGCTGGATCCCTTATTCTTACTGGATTTGGATTTAGGCTATCTGGCGCAACACTGACCGGGTTTGGTTCAGGCGGAATCACAATACCAACTATTTATCACACAACAGTAGTATCTGGTACCGGTAGCGGAGCCAGGTTAACACTTACGGATACTTCACCCGTTCAAATTACGAACTTAATATTCGATGGCTTTAATACAAACCGAGCGTTTGCTTACGCTGGTAACATAGGTTTTATAGTTAGCAACTTTAACTATCAGCAGACGTCTTTGGCTACAACATCTATAGTTTATTTGAATAATTCAATTACCTATATTGTAACAAACAGTTTCATATTTAATGCAAGAGTAGCCAATAATACGAACAATATTATGCAAACCCTTAGCGGATCAACGCCTAACGCCATATTTACCTTAAACTTTGGTGCTTCCCAAGACGTTTTTGGAATGGGTGGCTTGAGGATTGATAGTTCTGCTGGGCAAACTATTTGGAGTAGAAAGGGCTTGCTTACAAGCACTATAAACTGGCAGAACTGGACCTATCCAAAGACAAGATTCTCAACATCAATAGGATAAATTATGGCAACTTATACTTGGACAGGATCAGGAAACTGGGGAATTACTACGAATTGGACGCCAAATGGTACACCTACCAATCTCGATACCGTTTTGTTTAGTTCTGGCAACAACAACAACTGTATAGTGGCGGCTAATGCTAATGCCCAGATATTGAATATGCAAGACTATCAAGGCACCATAACTATAAATGCCGGTATTGGATTAACTGTTGCTGGGAATATAAGCCTTTCTACTGCATCTGTACCTCCAGCTTCTCAGACTTGCATAGTTGGTCCGGGAAACCTCAATGTCTCTGCCAATAGCATCATAACATCAAACGGAAAAATTATCAATGCCGTTCTTAGATTTATTACGATAAGCACTACAATACAGCTGGCTGACGCTATGATTTTAAGCAGGGGATTAACAGCTTTAGGAACTCCGTCTGGATCTATTAATCTAATATCTTCAACCCCTACCGTACAAAGGTCTTTAACCCTTGTAAACAATGGAGTTACGGATCAAGACATAGACTACTTGAATGTAACCGATATAAACGGTAGCGCCGGATTAACTGCGTGGACTTACAAAGGAACGGTTAGTAATAGCCAGAACTGGTACGTGATGTCAACACAGCCACCTACAGTAAGTGGCGTATTAATTACATAGTTATATTTGCACAAATGAAAAAGATACTTCGCAAACTAAAAATGTGGGACGGCATCTGGACGATTCCTCTCACTTTCTTTTTATTCTTACTTGCAGGATCCTACAGCGCTGAGTATTTCGGCGACGGATTGATTTCCACAGAGTACATACAGCAGGTCATTCTCGCTGTACTTATCATGACTATTGGTAACTTTGTAGTGTTCCTCGGAGGCTTCTTAAACTTCCGTGGGATACAGAAATACTTCTACTCTAAAGAGGCGAAGGCAGAAGTCGAATATTCATCAACACCATGGCAAAGAATCGTATTATATCTCTGTGTTTACTTTGGGCTTTTCTTGCTCTTCCTACTCATATTGTGGCTGATAATGACGGCTACTGCGTCCGCGCCACTGCCGCTTCCTTTGTCGGAGTAAGGGAGAAAGGGGGAAACAATCAGGGCTTTGGGGACAAGGAACTCCAAAAGATGATGGCTGCCGTAGGATGGCGTCCTGGTCAGGCGTGGTGTGCCTATTTTGTCAGGGCAATTTTAGATGAATGCGGCATTCCAAACACCATAACCGGCTGGTCTCCAACCGCTTACAATAAGAATGATGTGATCTTTACAGACGGTAAATTTTACAGGTTATTTAAGGATGGCGATGTTCTTGTTGCCACGTTTACGTACTCTAATTTTAGAGGCAAGCGGTTCAAGGGCATCGGTCATACCGGCATCGTGGACAGGATTGGAGAGCATTCCATAAGAACCATAGAGGGGAACACAAACGAACAGGGGATGCGAGATAGCCGATCACGGGACGGGGTCTATATCAAGATCAGACCGTTGTCCAAGAACACGCACATAACCCGCTGGAAGAAGGCTTCCGGCTTTAGATCGTAAACCAAATCATACAATAATGAGTTTAAAATCAGTAAAATTCAAGGACAAAGCGTCCTTCGAGAAGAACAAAAACAAACCGAACGTGGTTGCGGTGCATGAGCCATTTGGCATCATTGTGTTCCGTGACGAGCAGCCAGTAACTCCGGATCCTACCAAGGTATCCCAGTCTAACAGCGTTGAGGAGTCCCTCAATGGTCTTACCTCTGGGCTTGCCCTGGTGATCGCAAAGGATCACGCTCAAGGAGCGCAGTACTTTGCCGTGAATAATATCGTGGTGAAGGACTCTTTCACGCAAACCAAGACCTTTATCGTAGAGATCCCAGACTTTGTAGAGTTTGATGCATTCTACGCAAGCCTGATGGCTACTGGATTGTTCGTTAGCGTTGAGCCGGACAACATCGTACCTATGGATGCTCACGCTGAGACTCCGTACTCCGGTCACTGGCACCTCTCTACAATGAAGTGCCAAGAGGCATGGGCTCAATTGCCTGCCGGCGTAGTTAAAGAAGTAGCCGTGCTTGACATTGCTTGCGAGACTACTCACGAGGACTTGGCTGGAATGATTAGTTCCACATCATGGAACTGCGTTACCGATACTGCGGATGTAAACCCTATCTCAGAATTTGAGAAGCACGGCACAGCCTGTTCAGGGGTTGTATGCGCTAACACCGGTAACGATATCGGATGCCAGTCGATCGGCAATAACCACTTGAAGGTTCAGTTCCTGCACATTGGTTACAATAGCAGTTCTGGTGGATCATTCTTTACTACCGACACGATCCTTACCCGTGCAATGAACAAGGTTATCGCTAACCCAGATTGCGTGGCCGTATCAATGTCTTGGGGTGGTGGTTCTGCGTATGCCAACTTTGGTAATGCATTGAACGCAGCACGTACATCTGCTCGTGGAGGAAAGGGTATTCCACTCTTCGCTTCTTCTGGTAACCAATACCAGTCTGACTTCACTCAACAACCCGGCGCACACCCAGCGGTAATGGCTGTGGGGGCAAGTGCTCAGAACGATACCCGTGCAAACTTTAGTAACTACGGACCTAAGCTATTTGCTGCCGCTCCAGGTGTAGCCCTTTGGACTGTGGATCGTACAGGTATTGCAGGTTATGGAGCTGACTCATACAAGGGCTTCTCTGGAACATCTGCTGCATCTCCAGCTATGGCTGCTGCTGCCGGTTTGGTTCTGGTTAAGAACCCTGATCTAACAGAGGGGCAGGTTCGCGATATCATCAAGAACTCATGCCGCAAGGTTGGTGGTTATACCTACGATGCTAACGGAAAGTCTGCTGAACTTGGATTTGGAATTGTAGACGCAAACGCGGCCGTTTCATTGGCTGGCGGAGTTACTCCTCCACCACCACAGACCTTGATCAACGTGACTGGAGTTATTAGTTCTCCTTCGACTGTAGAAGCCGGAGCGATTACTAACGTGACCTACTCGGTATTGTTAGAAA
>Ga0255152_1000171_pt1 | contig 25626 bp, 31 predicted proteins | sample Atl_Yuk_RepC_8h_FD_183624 | JGI IMG/M metagenome (GOLD analysis project Ga0255152, IMG submission 183624) | Freshwater microbial communities from Altamaha River, Georgia, United States - Atl_Yuk_RepC_8h | ecosystem: Environmental > Aquatic > Freshwater > River | place: USA: Georgia | collected...
GATATCTCAGGAGTAAATTCCATTGATTCAAAATCATAATACGCCGCCAATCTATTCGGTTCATAATAAACCGATTGATTATATAATGAATTATCTAATTTAGTCCACTTATCAAAAAGAAACTGTGATTGCTGCGCTTGCAGCTTTGCCTTTTCAAATTCAACCGGATCGTCCGTTTTTAATAATTCTTCTCTTGAAAAATTAAATGAAGGTGGATTTTGATCCCCTTTGTTTTGAAACCCAAATACTTTGGTTAACCTCTGATAAATGGTCAAGTCTTGATTCGCCATACTATATAAATACTATTCTATTTAATCTAATTAAATTTTAAGGATTAATCAACCCTTTTTTTACCACCGAATAACCATGAATATTGATTATATTGTTCTTTCGCGGGTATATTAGACGTGGAGGACTTAGCATATGGCGAACTATCTATTTGCATCATCCCAACTTGATCAAAAGAAGTACCGTAAGAATATACATTACTTTGTGGTGCTTCATATGTTCTTTCAGACATCACCCAGGATTCAAGCATAGCTTTATTCTGTTGCTCATTTCTTTTAAGTTGTGTAAATGATATATCACCAGCGTACATTGCAATCGCAATACTCATAATTGCATCATCATGAGCGCCTTTCATGTGATTAGGTTTACCATTAATATAAACAAATGTGTTAAGTTCGTTTAGTAATCTGTGTGACCTAATTATAAAATCGTGTCTTAATTGCTCCTCAAAACAAGCAACTATTTGTGTTCTTTTATTATTGAAATTTATACCCGGTATTTTTTCCAACGCCTTATGATTGTATTCCCACATGTTTTTTGTGTTAAAACCATCAATAAACAAATCTCTGTAATTCATCTCCTGTAACTTTCTCGATGTTGCGACCCCCATACCTCCGGTAATATCAATTACAATAAATGCGTTATATAGAACCCCCCATTTGTACGCAATGTTTGCTAAGTCATCCGGTGGTATTTTACCGATATATTCTAAAACTTGTTCTCTATCATCAAAGTCAATAATATTAATTGCGGAAAAATCGTCACTATCACCTCTACTAACATCGACACCCATAATATAACGATGGCCTTCAATTGGTTCTTTCCATTGCCATAAGGTACCTTGCATATATTTTTCGTTAGGTGTTTTAACCATATTCTTGGCTATTTTTTCCATAGTTTCTGATGGAATTACACTATCACCTGATCCTAAAAAGTCACATTCAAGTTCTTGTGCTATTTTTCTCTTATCATACTTGAATTTTTTGGACATAGATTCAAACCAACTTGAATATGGTTGATAACCTTGATCCATATATTCTTGATATTTCATCAAATCATATTCAGGGTCATTTAAAGTGATTTCATCATCATTATATTGCTCTCTATTTAACATGTAGTGAACAATGTCTGGAACCTTTAACCATTTAAGATCTTTAGTATAACGTGGGTCTTTAAACCATCTTAAATCAGTGATATGGAAATCGTTAATACCTCTAATCGCTTGTTCGTACACACCATAATAAATGGGGTCATAACCGTTTGGTGTTGATATCAATATGATTTTACCTCCAGTTGATAGAGATGCCATAGATGCTGCCCAGAAATCTTCCCCAGCTTCAATATATGCAGCCTCATCAAAAACCAATATAGTTGGAGTGTATCCACGCAATGCGTCAGAAGATGTGGCCACAGCTTTAACCTCACATCCATTATTTAATCTAAATCTACTTTCTGAATTTTTATCAGGGTGAAAACCAACATTAATCCAATCTGGCCATTGATCTAAAAACATTCTTACCTTGTTAGCCATCTCTATCGCGGTGTCTCTTTTGTTCGCAATAATCAAAACTCTTTCAGGGTTTTCCGGCTTTGCTAGTTGTAATTTTTTAGAAATCCAAGCAGCAGTAACAGTAGATACACCAGCTTGTCTATATTTTCTTGTGATATTTTCATTGAATCTTTCGTAATCGTTTAACAATTGTATTTGATCTGGAAACAACTCTAGTGGTACGAATTTTTTTTGTGTGTTGTCATATGTCTGAAGGTACGTTTTAAGTGCGTAAGGTGTATCCTTCATTATACGTGCATATTCTTTTAATTGTTCTATTTTGTTGTTCATATATATAAATATGAAAAAAGTGGTCGAATTTGACCACTTTAATGCTTTATTAGCTTTTAGTTATTTGATAGATCTATACCTAGACCCCCTAAAAGGTCTCGTAAATCATCATCGTCAATACCGTCTGAAACGTTATTCAATTCATCATCAAATTGTTTCATAGACATTCTATAATCATAATCATTGATCTCGCCATTTATCATCTGATAAAGTAATCCCATTAATCTTTTTCCACTTTCAGATCCAGATAAAACTTCTTTTAGGAAGACTAAAAATTCTTTGGCTGGTTTTGCAACAATTTTTTGAAATAAAATCAATTGCATACCAACTTTATCCTCATCTGTTATAACTTCTTCAGGAAAAGATTCTTTAATTCTATCCCATATTGCTGGGCCTAATCTTAAATCCCAAATTTCTTTTTGTAATGTGTCTTCAAGTTCCATAACTTTAGCAGCTATGTCTCTATCTTTTGGTTGACCGTGTAGCGCGCCAATAACCTCATAGGTTCCTTTCATCAATTCATGTACTAGAATTGGAAAGTTGATAGCTGTTGCAACTACTCTTGGTGGTGTTTCGTTAGGGAATACTTTTTCTTTACCGCCAGCCATTGGTGTTCCACCACCTCCACTTAATCCAAGATTCATATTTCCCATTTGCCATAACATAGCATCGGCACTAGACATAATAGTACCATACATTGCGGCGATATTACGTTCACCAGTAATTTCTACTAATTTTTCGTTTGCATAGTTGTACATATAATGACCTTTTGAAGATGCGCCGGCCATCATTGCATTAACCATTCTTCTTTTAGCTCTTTCTAAAGTAATATCCTCCAATTCATCATGCATCTCCTTTTCTAGTTCAACTTCCTCTGGTTCCATTTGACTTGGGCCCTTTTCTTCAAATCCCTCAGAATCCGGCATTTCAATACTAGCTTCATAAACAATATCACCTTCTTGAACACCAAGCTCTTTCATAACCAATTCAATTGCAAGTGCTTCTAATTCTCTTTTGTGTGCTCTTTCAATTCCAGACATTCTTGACTGAAGCTGCATCATAGTTTGTAACAAAGTGCCCACACTATTTGGTGAAAGTGGTGGTAGACCTGTATATCTCCTAACATTATCTACAATCTGACGATATCTTTTTGACGCCAACAGTTCTTCGAAATTTGAATGTGGCGCCTCAACGTCTTTAGGGAAATTTACTTTTTTAAATGAATGTTGTCTGTTTGCTAAATCGCGTTCAACATCCGGATGTGGTCTATCGGCCGAATCAAAGGTTATTGGCATTTCATTAAGATTTTCTTTCAATCTTAATAATAACTCTTTTTTTGTGATTTTCATAGTTTAATTATTCTGCAGCCATTGGCATTGAATCCAATTTTTTAATTTTTGCTTTTGGTCTTGGCTCAACAACCGGTTCTTCGTCAGGATTTCTAAAAGGATTTCTTCTAGGATCTCTTTCAGGTTTGTCCACATCTGGTGTTTCTTTTGGTGGCGCATCAATTCCTGGCGCATCTTTTTCTGGTGCTTCCTTTTCGCCTGCACTAACAATGCTATCAAAACTCATAAATTCAGGAATTCTTGGCGCCCGTTTTTCAGACAATTCAACATCAGATTCATTTAATTTTTCTTTAATTAATGAAACCATATCACGTTTAGTTACTAAACTATGATAAGTCGAATCAACAGCATTTTCAACAAACTCATTTAAATTTTTTAAATTAAGTTTTTTTTGAATAGCCTTTTTCTTTGCTTTTGCTTTTAATTTTGAAACTGGTATAACCTCATCTTCCTTAACTTCAATACTTGCTTTATCAACTTTTGGATCTTTTAACACACTATTCAATGTAGCAACATCTTTTGGATCTTTACTGTTATATACAGTTTTTGTTGTTGTAATTGTTTGAGCTTCTTTCAAAACTTTATTAGCAAACTTTTCTAATTGATTATCATTGAATTTAACTAATGTTTTTTCTGAAAATCCTTCAGACATTAATTTTTCTATTAATTGAGCTCTATTCATTTTAATTTAAAATTTATTTCTTCGTTAATTAATCTAAGCCCCTTTGTTGCTAATTTAGCAGTAACACTTTCTAATTCTTCTGCAAAATGAAAAGAGAGTCTTATTGGTCTCTCTTCTGCGTCCATATCAAAAGCTTCCCACCCTAAAGCAACAATCCCATCAACAGCGTCGATTACACCAAAATAGTCAGAATTTTGCACTAGTTCAAGTTTTAAATCAGAATTTTTTAATAACCCAACTAGATCTATACTATCAATTTCCGGTGGTATCGCTCTACCTGCAGACGGGATTATAAACCACTCTTCAACCAATGTGTCTGGATTATTACCAAAGATAAATTCGTATTGTCTCTGGCCTTTATAATCTTGACCCAGTTCATTGATATAGAGTAGATACATTATTCAAAGTATTTGCTTAATGTTGTATTAATGCTTTCGTTTATTTCGTTTAATTCTGGGGTAATGTCCATTTCAAGAGCTTCAACAGCGCTAGGTGCTTTAAATTCACCGTTTTCTTCTTCCTCTTCTTCATTGTCAACTACTATGAATTCGCCTAAATCTTGTTCTTCTTGTTCTTCTTCCTCACCACCAATTTTAGAATTAATTAATTCTTCTAATTTAGAAATTCTTTCAGCTAAATCATCTTCTGGCGCAGCCTCTTCTTCTGGTGCTGGTTCTTCTTCAGGAGCTGGCTCTTCACTCGGTGTTGGCTCAGCCTCAGTTTCTTCATCTCTTGCAAACTTTTTACCAATTTCTTCAATATCGTCGTCTTCCAATTTGTCAAGATCAACGGCTGATATAACCATGTTTAAAACATACTTAATATCGTCACTTTCCATTTTTGGTTGTTGGTCTCTTAATTCTTGACCAAGCTTACCTGCAAATTTTTGTATTTCAGCCATATAATCAGATCTCTTACCTTCCTCAGGAGACATTGCTGGATCAGCTTCTGGCGCCGCTGGTTCATCAGATGGCATTTCAGGTGCTGGCTCAGCACTCGGTTCTGGCCCATCAGATGGAGGTAATGCCGGTGGCATATCATTAACAGCGTCTTGTGGAAACGCACCCTCTTCCTTAGGTTTGTTTGCTTTTAAAACATACTTCGTTACTTCTTCGTTTAATTCTTGAGATTTTAATAACTCAAGTCTTTTTAACGCTTCAGCATAAGATGTGAATCTATTTTTATTTTTCATAAACAAACCACCAATATAATCTAGTGTTTGTTCGTTTAGACCCTTTTTTACATAATAACCATCTTTTTCTCTAACAATGCCATAAACGCCGTTAGAACTTTCTTTTACCAATTCAGCAGTTTTACTCTGATTTGGATTAGATGATTTTTGATTGTAGTAAGCCAATTCAAGGATTCTTTTGATCTTATCGTCTCCTTGCAGCTTTTCACTACCTACAGGTTTTAAATCTCCCATTGTATTAATATTAAAATAAGCTTATTCTTAATCAATAAATATTAAATAAAAGGAAAAAAATACAGTTAGCAATTATGAGAGGGATAATTTTTTGTTAGAGACATCCTTTTTTAAGTCCATCAATTTCTCAATGTAACCATTTCTTCTTAATAACTTGAATGTTAAATTTTCATATGAATACTCCCCACCACTTGTTAAACCACTCTTTCTAAACTTTTTAAGTTTATCTCTTAAGTCTAATATTTGCTTAGTTACGTCTTCCCCCAAGTTAAAATCGTTAATTAATGTATCGATTTTTTTTGCAAAGTATTCCCCTTTATTTAAAATTTGATTAGTATCTATGTTTTCCTTTTTTAGTGAAGGTTCTACAATCCATTCGTTATTTAATATTGAATAAACACCAGTAGATGAGTGTTCCTCATCAATGTCCTGTACATATATTTCAACATCAAATCCCTTTATTTTTATATCGTTTTGTTCGTTCCACAAACCTTTCTTAGAGTCAAAAAACTCTTTTACAATATCATTTAGTATTGATGAATTGGTTTTATCACCTTCATTTAGTTCATCCATATCAACTAAAATATGTAAATCAACATCAGAATATTCAGACCAGTTGTAATTAGCCAACGAACCGGTTAAGATAACATCATGAATAAAAAAGTCTACACCAGCAAAATCAATAAAATTATCTGTTATTTCTAACAACCTATCAACTATTTCTTTCTTCATTACATATGCCTCATTGGACCCCATATCAAATATAAGTGGGCACAAATGATCTTTAATTTGAAAAGATCTAATGATTTTTTTATCTACCTCAGGATCAGATAATTCTAAAAGTTCGTCTATCAAGTTGGCCATTAACTAATTTTTTTAAAACTATATTTTGTTTTAATGTTTGAATTTAAAAACGAACCTTGAGAATCACTCATCCTAAATTTTGTGAAAAGCTCCCAGGGTACGCCCTCATATTCATAAATACTTCCATTATTAAACACAATAGTCAACAAAGACGTTTCCGTGTTATAAGTTGCGGATTTAATATTTGTCGACTTAACATCAACATGAATTAACTTCCCATCAATTTTTTCAGATATAATTCCCATAATCTCTTTTTATTAAAATATACGAGTTTTGAAAATAAAAAAAAAGCCCCGATTAACGAGGCTTTAAAATAAACACAATAAATGTTAGTTAAGTGAAATCAACCTTTCTAAAGATTTCTTCTTATCTATCGGTAATGTTAATTCTAAAATACCATTTTCAACCCTACCAACGATGTCTTTTTCTTTTACATCATCTGGAATGGTATAGCTTTTTACAAAGCCTTCAACAAAATGTATTCTTTCATCTTTCTCTTCTTTTTGAAAAGAAATCCTCAATACACCATCTTTTGTTGAAATTTTTAGGTCATCCTTTGTTAAACCAGGAACAGACAAGAAAACTTTATATTCGCTTTCATTTTTGCGAATAGTTGATTTTGGGGTTAACGTTGGGTGAGCACTATCAAAGACTCTATCCACAACATCAAAAAACGGATCTCTAAATAATGTAATCATAGTTTTATAAATTTTTATTTGATATTAACAATTTTTTTGCCAACAATCATGTTATGACATTTAGTCATATTTTTTTGAAACAATTAGACATTTTGTCAATTCCTAAGTTTTTTTTTCTGAAAAAAAATCCTTATGTTTGTTTATAAATCAAAATGTTATGCCAGTAGACTTCGAATACGAGGAGAATCAAAGAACAAACCCCAAAAACAGAAAAAGTACTTCGGGAACACCTATTCTTGATAATTTTTCTAGAGACCTTATTAAACTAGCGCAAGAAGGTAAAATTGACCCTATAGTTGGTAGAGACAAGGAAGTGAAAAGAATTGCACAGATTCTTTCAAGAAAAAAGAAAAATAACGCCGTTATTGTTGGTGACGCCGGTGTGGGCAAATCAGCGTTAGTTGAAAAACTAGCATTGATGATATCAAAAGGAGATTGCCCTTCAAATTTACTTGACAAACGAATAGTATCATTAGATTTAACATCACTAGTTGCTGGCACAAAATATCGTGGGCAATTTGAAGAAAGAATCAAAGCTATATTACATGAATTACAAGACAATCCAGACGTTGTTGTGTTTATCGATGAATTACACACAATGGTTGGCGCTGGGAATGCTAGTGGATCAATGGATGCAGCAAATATTTTAAAACCAGCATTAGCTAGAGGTGAAATCCAATGTATAGGTGCAACAACTTTTGATGAATTCAAAAAACATATTGAAAAAGATGGTGCATTAGTTAGAAGATTTCAAAAAATTATTTTAAAGGAGCCAACTGAATCAGAAACAGTTGAAATATTAAACAATTTGCAAAAATCATATGAAGAATATCATAAGGTTTCATATGGAAGTGAGGTTATTGAAACAATTGTAAGATTATCTGGAAGATATATGACTGATAAACAATTTCCAGATAAAGCAATTGATGTGCTTGATGAATTGGGGTCAGAAAAACGAGTAATAACAAAAATTCCTGAAGTCATTGAAAAACTAAAAAAAGAAATAGAAGAAATTAGAGAAAGAAAACTAGAAGTTGTTAAAAGCCAAAATTACGAACAGGCTGCAAAACTCAGAGATGAAGAAAAAAAAGCAGTCAAAAAATTAGAAGACGAAAAAAGTAAATGGCTTGATAAACAAAAAGGTAATTTAATACCTGTTAGTGTTGAGGATGTGTATGATATAATTTCAAATATCACTGGCATCCCTATTACAAAAATAGACAGTAACGAAGTGAATAACCTGTTAAATTTGGAAAGCGAGTTATCTAAAAAAGTTATAGGTCAAGAAGATGCTATTTCAATTATATCAAAAGCAATTAGAAGAAACAGGGTTGGAATAAAAGACAACAAGAAACCAATCGGTTCTTTCATATTTTTAGGATCAACAGGTGTTGGTAAAACATATCTTGCCAAAAGCTTAGCGCAGCTAATATTTGGGTCTGAAGAAAAAGTTATTCGTGTTGATATGAGCGAATACATGGAAAAGCATACTGTGTCTAGATTGATTGGTTCACCTCCAGGTTATGTTGGTTATGACGAAGGTGGTCAACTAACTGAGAAAGTTAAGAATAATCCGTTTGCTGTAATACTGTTTGATGAGATTGAAAAAGCACATAAAGATGTTTTTAATATTCTTTTACAGATTTTAGACGAAGGTCACCTAACTGACTCATTCGGTCGAAAAGTTAACTTCACAAACACACTAATCATTATGACATCAAATGTTGGTGCTAAGAAGGTATCGGAATTTGGTGGCGGCGTGGGGTTCTCGACTAGTAGTAGTGAAACACAACAGTATGAGGTTAGAAAAACCATGATTCAAAAATCCCTTAAGCAACAATTTAATCCAGAATTCTTAAATCGAATTGACGATATTATTTTATTCAATCCTTTGAACGAAGAATCATTAAGAAAAATCGTTTCGTTAGAAATAAATAAATTAGTTAGTAGATTACAAGAAAAAAAATATATTATAACTTTTGACGATTCTGTTTTAACAGAGATCATAAAAAGAAATAAGGATGAGGAATATGGTGCAAGACCAATAAAAAGAATTATACAATCTTTATGTGAAGATTTTCTTAGTGATCAAATATTGATGGGTAATATTAAAGAGAATAAACCCGTTAAAGCTGTTTTTAAAGAAAAAATGGTTTTAAAAACAAAAATCATATGATTTTTAACTAAATATTTGACTTTTTGTGAAAATCACATATATTTATATGCTTGAGGTTCTCTTTGTCGATTACCTTTTCGTTTTTTTCATAAGTAAGCGGGGTTGAACCTGCCGAAAGACCTTAAAACCCCGACATCCTGTTGGGGTTTTTTATTTTACATTTTGTTTTATCAATAATTTTCCCTATATTTAAGATAGTATGAAAAAATATACATTGATTTTCGCTCTTGGTGTAGCACTTACACTAACAGCGTGTGGTTCAGGATCTGCCACAAACGAAGCAACAGATTCAACTGCTGCACAAGTTGATACAGCTGCTGTTACCACAGCTGACTCAACGGTAAGCACAACAGACGTTCCAGCTGCACCAGCAACTGAAACAGTAAAATAAGAAAGGGGCCAGGGTACTGGCCCTTTTATTTTTTAAAATGACCACTAATAATGAAAAATTTTGTTTGTAGTATCTGCAATAAGGACACTTCGAATGTAGATATTGATTATTTGGTTGGATTTGACCACCTATCATGTGTCCTAGAAACAGAAAAATCGAATCAGACTGAGCTATGTGTTTTATGCGGTTCTGCGACCCCATATAAATTTTATGAACATATTGATATGCGATATGGGTATGTTGAGGGTTGTGGGCAATTATGTGAAAAGTGTTATAATATGGGCACTGATAGGGAACAAATATTAGTACCAGCCGCTATGGTAAAACAGACCCCTAACGATGCTGAATTGGGGGCGAAAGTTAGAAGTCTTTACTGGGAATCAAGATAATTTGTTTTTTTGATTTTTTTTGTTTATTTTTATACAATAAACAGACAAATGAAAAAGGACCCACAAACTAAAATCTTGTTCATTGTGACCATTATCATGCTTGTAATGGTTTTTTTGATTGCCAAACACTACAGAGATGAAGTATTGGTTCTTAAAAAAGAAATTAAAAAACTTGAAATACTTATAGAAAAGCATGGAAGAAATGACACCACAATACAAAGGTGATTTAATATTACTTAGAGGAATTCCCGGTTCCGGTAAATCGACCTTAGGAGAAATTATATTACAAACACCACAACAACAAAATCCAGATGTACTATCTGCCGATAATTTTTTTGTTGATGAAAATGGTAAATATAATTTTGATGCTAGCAAACTTAAAGAAGCACATAATATGTGCCAACAAAAGTGTGCCGAAAGAATGCGTTTAGAATTTTCTAAAATTGTTGTTGCAAATACCTTCACACAAGAATGGGAAATGCAACCGTACTTTGAAATGGCAAACAGGTACGGCTATAGAATTCATACACTAATTGTTGAGAACAGGCACGGTAGTAAAAATGTACATAATGTTCCAGATGATAAATTGGAACAAATGAAAGACCGATTCGAAATCTCTCTTTAAGTGAGCAAGTTTATTGTTTCATATTTTAACCCACCCCCCAAAAATCGTAATGGATTTTTTAAACGAATTAGAAAAATATTATCAAGATGGTTTGCTTTTAAAACAAACACATCCGATGTACGATCTGACAATATGGAATTACAGCCCTAAAGTTCAGTATGAAAAACTATGGGATAACATTACTATTCAATGTAGAGGGTTAGTAACAAATTCAAAGGGTGATATTATTGCAAGACCTTTTAAAAAATTTTTTAATTACGAAGAACACAAACCAGAAGATATTCCAAACGAAGAATATGTTGTTTACGAAAAACTAGATGGTTCATTAGGAATTCTCTTTAATTATGAGAACGAATGGATATTGGCAACACGCGGATCATTTACATCCCCCCAAGCAATTAAAGGTAAAGAAATTCTTAATAAACATGATATTAGCTCCCTAAGAAAAGATAATACATATTTGTTTGAAATTATTTACCCGGAAAATAGAATTGTTGTAGATTACGGTGATCAGGAAAAATTAGTTGTGATTGGTGGTATTCATACTAAAACAGGCGACGAGATACCCGATAGTAGCTTATTTTGGTTACAAGATGCTGGTTTTGAAATAGTTACAACATATAAAACCTGGGGAGAAGGTTATGACCTCTTAAAGGAAGAGATAAGCAAAGACAGAGAAGGTTATGTAATTCGCTTCAAAAGCGGTTTTCGCATGAAAATTAAAGGCGAAGAATATAAAAGACTTCATAAAATTTTAACTAATATATCAAATAGGGATATTTGGGAGTATTTGAAAGAAAATAAACCATTTGATGAGTTAATTGATAAAGTCCCAGATGAATTTTATGAATGGGTCAAAAAAACAGCAGATGATCTCGTTGAAAAATATTATGAAATTGAAAAAAAATCTTTGATTGTTTTTGCCAAAATCAGAAAAAATATTAATATTGAGGACAGAAAAAGTTTTGCATTAGAAGCTTTAAAGTGTGATAACCCTTCCATTTTATTTTCTATGCTTGACAAAAAATATTATGGTGACATAATATGGAAATTAATTTACCCAACTTATTCAAAACCCTTTAAAAATGATGAAAACTGAGAGAGACAAATTTAATGTTCACGTAAAAGGAAAGTACAAAAATTTTGAAGATTTTTTGGACAGAAACAAGGACCTCATTTATGGTGGTGTTATTGATTCTTTTAAAGAACTTCTAGGGTCCAGAAAAAGAAAAATCAAGTACACCGTGAACGCAACAGTAAAGCTAGATACCAATGAAATTGTAGAATGGAAAACAGAATTTCTATTGGTTAAAAGCGAGCCAGATATTCTAGTGGAACATATTATGCCACATTTCGAAGAGCAAGAAGATTATGAAAAATGCTCCGAAATATTAAATTTACACAAAGAGTTGACAAATAAATAAAAATAAGCTATATTAGTTTATAAGCGTATAATAGAGATACGTTTAGTCATTTCTTGCCAAAAAAAAGCCCTCGTTTCTACGAGGGTTTTTATTTTTGTACTATATAAAGAACTTCTTGTTATTATCCTATTATTCTTGGTTTTACAATATTTTTGTTGTATTTTTCTAATAGTTATATAAAAAAAATACAATATGATAAATTTACTTATAGGATTATTTTTAATTTGCACATCGTTGGGAGTGACGATTTCAAAAACAACAAAAGAATACGGATTTAAAAAGCAAAGACAACACACTGAACCTTTAGTTATAGATAAAGAGGTTTAAAGCATCATCCTAGATCCAATTAAAAAATTATGCATAATTGGTGTACCAGGCGCAGTATTTAGGTTTGCTTTATAATTTAAACTTAACCCAAATCTTCTAGTTATTTTATAATCAAAACTACTACCAATTAAAAATCCAAAATGTCTGTTTACGGTTGTTTGCCCAGTTATAGTGTTATATGATATGGGGGAAGACATCATGAACACTTGAGGGGACAAAGTTATTTTTTTATTGTATTGATATGGTTTTGTCCAAAAAACAACCATTGAAGATGATAAAGACATATCATATTTCTTTTCTACATTTTTTGTAAAAAGCGAAATCAACCCAACGTTATATCCGTATGTACCTCTTTTTACATCGGGTTTAATCCAAGTATAGCCCATTAAATTCATTAACGTCCCGTTCAAATACGCAAATGTTGATGAATAACTATTAATCGCGCTTAACTTACCATTTTTGAAATCCATTTTTGTCATCCCACCTGAAAGCGCAAATTGGTTTAGAGAAGACCATACCATAGCATTAGCGCTATAAGTTTTATCACCCATTAAAGAAGACTTACTTAAACCTAGAGATAAGATAATGTCAAATTTCCCATCAATATTCTGAGCACTTGTTAAATCAGATGCTAATAATAATGGGTTTGTATTTTGTTGTTTCTTTTTTTCTTCTTTCTTTTCTTCTTTCTTTTCTTCTTTAGATTCTTCTTTTTTCTTTTCTTCTGATTTAGACTCTTCTTTCTTTTCTTCACTCTTGCTTTCTGATTTTGATTCCTCTTTAGATTCGGATTTACTTTCAGACTTTGTTTCCGACTTAGATTCACTCTTTTGTTCAGATGAAGATGATCCTCCACTACTCTTATTATCAGACGATGATGATGATGAACTAGATGAAGAGCCGCTTGAAGACGATGAACTACTTGCACCAGAAGAAGATGCCGATGTAGACGCACCACTACTTGCAGCAGAACTACTAGCAGAACTTGCCGAAGACGATGCTGCAGATGACGCAGAAGAACTGGCAGCAGATGAAGCTGAAGAGCTAGCAGCAGAAGAAGCAGCACTACTTGCTGCAGAGTTAGCGGCCTGTGAAGCTGCTTGTGATGCAGCCTGTGATGCGGCCTGTGATGCGGCCTGTGTAACCGCTTGTGTTACGGTTTGTTGAACAACAACATTTGTTGGACAAGCTCTCGAACTATATGCTGCATAGGTTGTTTGTAACCAAGCCTGCATTGCCCCACCTTGAACTTCAATTGGCGTGAATGTTCTAATTTGATCATAAAATGAAACAACAGCATTTCCATTGACATATGTGGTTGTTGCTACTTTTATTTCCCCAGTACATTTATCAACAAATGTTTGTGTAAATGTTTGAGCATTAATCTTACTAGAACATAAGATTATAAAAAATATTAAATAAATAAATTTATTTGTTTTCAATTACTTAAAAGTTAAGTCCTAATCCAAACGTCCCATTTTTTTGAATTGGATCATAATCAAATTTTATTGTTGCATTTTTTAAATCATGCAATACACCCATTTTTACTGTTGTAAAACGATCATTATATTTTGGAAAAGTAATATACCCTATATTATCTTTACCTCTATATCTAACAACCTCATTTACCGACCCTAACATAAAATGAACACCTGTTCTTTTTATTCTTTTACCAAATCCTACGTAAAAAGAATTTAGTTTAACATAATCGTTAACAAGTGGAAAATCAACCTGTGTTATTGTACCATAAGGGAAAAAAGTTGAATTATCCCTCTCATATGTCGAATTAAATTCGGTAATAAAGTATCCTTTGTTCCCAATTGTAAAAAATCCACCAATTTGTTTATCTGTTGTTTTTTGTAAACCAAAACTTATAATAGGTTTTTTACCTCTTATGGTGTCTCTTCTTCCGTCGCTGTAAACATAAACTCTAGCCGGTTGTCTATATCCCCAATCATTCCAATACCACATAGGAGAATAAAAATTCCACCCAAATGCTGGCGCACCCCATAAGTCCCATCTATTCCATCCCCATCCAAAACCGGAACCATAAAACCAAGGATCACGTACAATAATATTAGATCCAGGCTTTGTTGTTTGTAGTCTATTAAATTCTCTAGGTGATGTATTTCTCCACATACTAACATCACTTCTTTGACTTTGAATTGATGGTGTATTAGGTATTCTTGATGGTGGGTTAGTTCTCCACGAACTTGTTTGACCAAAAGTTAAAACTGGCAATAAAAGCAGTACGAATAATGTTCTTTTCATAACTCTAATATTTTATACTATATAAATATCAAAAAAGGGGAGTCTTAGACCCCCCTTTATTATATATCTTCAATATTGATAATTTATTTTGTGAAAATACCTTTTTTAATCATTCTATCAAGAATATTAGCACAAGCAATATCTAGTGCTTTTTTTGTTGCGATTGAAATTGTTGATTGATTAAATTTAATCGGGTCTACTGTTGCATCAGATAATAAAGTCAATTCACGGCTAGTTTTTGCTTCACCTAGTCCAGATGCACCGAACATCGCACCAGTTTCAGCATCCGTAAATCTTACTTGAAGACCTATACGTGTAACCATATTATCTTTAATACCATCTTTAAGGTTGATCGTTTCGTCTTCTGATATTGAGTAATCATAACATTCAATAGTCACAAAGTATTTTGCTAATCTAATTTTACCCCTACCATCTAGTTTATCTTCTGAGATACCGGCTTGAGATGCTTGGAATTGTTTAACCATTCTATTTTTAATCTCTGTTTTATCTTCAGTAAAAATAAAACGATTAAGATTTTCCAAGTATTCCATAGAAATATTTGCAACACCTAAACCAACTCTTTTTTCTTTTAATTCTGGATACATTTCGTAAACTTCGTCAGAAATCCCCGCTTTTAATATTTGAATAGGGATCTGCGGACCATCGTAGTCCATAAAAGCAGAAATATCTTTTTTCTTTTCAAACTCTGCTTTATATTCTTCTGTTTTAGTCTTTCCGATTGTCTGTGCTTGTGAAGTTACACCTATTAGCATAACACCTAGAAGTAGAAATATTTTTTTCATATTAGTTGTTTTAAAATAAATACAAATGGGGAATATTAACTTCCCCATTTTTTACTTATTATACCAAATGTTTTCTGGATTGTTTTTAAAAGTGCCATCAATTTTCCAAGATATTTCATTAGAAATTTGTGTCATTCTATCTTCCTGATCTGTTGCTACCAAAAATACCCCATATAATTGGAAAGCAAGCGCAAACATAATCCACGCGCCAGTTAAGATCATAAATGTACCCACCACCACACTTTTAGTTCTTGCCATTAAATTTTTCATCTTTAATATGTGTTTGAGTTTTTAACCCTCCATTTCTTCTTCTTTTTTAGCATTCTTGTTGTTGATCCACTTATCTACGGATGCAATACCGAACGCTCCAAGAGTGATGACTAAAAAGCCATCAAAAATGAATTCGTTTATTACTAATGGTTTACCCATGTAGCCCGTTACTAAATCAACAACTAATGCAATTACCATACATACAAAAGATGCAAAGCCAACTACAGATTTTTCGTTAATAGAGTTGTTGTCATTAAATAATTCCTTTAAGAAACTTGCCATGTTTTTTAATTTTTCTGCGTTTACTTATTAGCCCTCATCCTCGCCAGGATCTAGGTCTTTTATTTTACCACACTTAAGGCATTCTAAATCTCCGTCGCCGTCAGAATCACCCCATACGTGTTCACACTGTCTGTGTGCAAAGTATTCATCTATTTTACCGTCGCCATCAAAATCTAAGCCATCCATTACACCATCACCATCTTCGTCTACTTCCACACCCACTTTAGCTTTTGGTGATTCTGTAGCTATTACTGGCACCTCTGGGCTAATCGGTACTTGTTCAAACATATCATTTACTTTGGGCTCATTTTTCATATTTTCAACCGCTTTAGTAAATGCATCTGGAATGATAGGTGTTGGAGGTTGATTATTTACTGGCATATCAGCGGTGTTACTTAAAGAGACACCATCTTCTTCGTCCATTTTTTGAACCAACATCTTATCCTTATCGGTATCACTAAACCAATAGTCTATTATTTTACCATAAGAGCCAATGAAAGCACCTAACAATAATAATAAGAGTTCTTTCCATTCACCCGCTACCGGTGTTTTAATCATAATCGCAGCAAATATGCCGGCCATTATAACCATAAACCCACCCAATACCATAGCAGTGATGAACCATCTACGTTTCATCATTGCATTTAACAAATCTCTAAAACCACTTGGTTGTTGACTATTCTCTGACATATATTACCATTTAGGGGCTTCTTCTTTAAACTCATCACCTTCCTTTTTCTTAGGCTTAGGTGCTGGATTAGAAGCTGGTTTTTCAACCACTCTTTCTTTGATTATGGTAGTATTACCACCCGTTGCTTGTTGTTGTTGGTTTGAGTTGGTAATATTAATTACTGGTGCTGGTGCAGCCGCTGGTGCCGCTTCTTTATCACCACCACCCATTAAAGTTGTTAACCACACACCACCTGCGGTTACTACAGTACCTGCTACGCCGACGATTGTCTTTTTAAGACCTGACCAAGTACCATCATTTGTTTCTACTTCTTCTGACATAAAATTTAAATTTAATTTGTTTTATAGTTTATTAAAATCCGCAATTCCTAACATCTTATCATTAGAATCAAAAAGTCCAATTCTATATGCTGATCTAGGTAAGGCCGTTGTATATACTTTCAAAATATTGTCACCAGCCTTAACGGTGGTAACCTCTTTTGAAACTACTTTATTTCCAATATCAAGTATTTTTATTGTAACACTTCCGCTGTATTCTGTTTTAACATTCATAGCAACCTCACTAGTTACAAAGGAAGATTCAAGTTTTATACCCGCAGAATTAGCAATTTTTAAATCTGGGCTAACAGATACCTCGGGAAGTAATATGTCGTCTTTATGACAACCAGCAAATAATAGAGTTATTGCCGTTAAAATTAATAGTTTTTTCATTTCGCGATAATAGTTGTTTTATTCATTTCTTTTTTATTGCCGTCCTCTAATACTAAATATAAATACTTGGCCGGAAGTGATTTTGTATATATTTTAATTTTATTTACCCCAATTATTCCTTTTATTTTTTCCTTACTAATAACCTGCCCAGATACCTTATCTACTAATTTTAAAACATATGTACTATCAGATGTAAGTTTAAACATAATATCTTCCCCATCCGAAACTTCACTTTCGCTAATAGTGAAAATATCAACCTCTTGTTTTGGTGGTGGCACAGGCAAAATTTCCTCTTTTCTACAAGATAAGAGAAAAAGCAAAAAGCATGATATTAATAAAATTCTTTTCATTATAATACTTTAACATTTATTTTATTTAATGATGTGTTTAGAGTTTCAGTACTTTTTACTGAAATCAACCCAAGTAAATTTGTAATAGTTGATTTTGGTTTAAATATCACTTTATAGCCTATATTTGAAATTGATCCTCCAGAAGTGTTTAATGAACCTAAGCTTATAAATGAACCATTATTTCTACTAAAATTCGCCCCACCAGATGTTGTAAATTGTGTAGAAGAGAAACTTAAAATAGAATTATCGAAATAAACATCAAATTGTGTAGCGCCGATTTGATTACCATTAGGGTTTATCATAATTGTTGCAACAACGCTATCACCAATTTTTTCCATCAAAATATCAGCTTCCACATCCCCAATAGAGTTAGTTGACACCGACATTGATTTAATTTGAGAAACGTCACTAATTGAATTTACAGACGTAACAAATCCCGCTGGTTGTGATGAGTGAGAAAGATTTACGTCGCCTTTCCAAGCAACATCTAAGTTATATGCATTAAGTATACCATTTGTAAATGTAAATGGATATCTATATCTAGTAATACCAGTATATGTATTCCAATTTTGTTTTGTGATATTATCATAAGCACTAGAACTTACAATCTTCATAATATCACCTAATTGTGGCGGGTTCGTCCATAAAGATGTGGTTCCTTGTAAATGTGTTAAAAGTGAATAACAATCCCTTTCATCAAATATCCCGTCTTCATTTACATCTGCATTATGAAATTGAATTCCGGAAGAAAAATACTTACTTTCATCTCCTAAAATACCCCTATCGGCAAATTCTTTGAATGCTAAATAAACATCACCAACTGTAATTGCACTCCCTAATAGCGTGAGTAAATCACTTTGCTGTATGTCCATAGAAATCTTATGATATTTGTTTACCATATTTTGTTGGAATGTAAACTCGGCGCTTATACCATAAAAACCGTTACCCTGTCTTATTTTTGAGGCAAAAGATGAACCAGCAAAATTAAATTGTGTTTGAGTATAAACATAAACTTCAGTCCACCCATTTGGATCATAAGAATTAAATGTAACAGGGCCATTCCACAAATCAAAAAGCTGTAAACTTGTGATAGATGACGGTGTTGCCAAAATACCATTAACTTCTCTACTATCAATTCCTATTCGATATCTTTGATTTGAAACATCATAATCATATATTACACACCACTCAACCTGACCACCGGTCGTTAACGCTTTATACCCACCTCCCGATATTGTTGAAGTATCTATCTGATTGGTTAAATCAACTCTACCAATACCATTAAGTGCAACTAAATTGTTATTTGTATTATATGTAATATCATCAGTAGAAGTTATTATTTTTGATTTGAATTTTGTTTCATCTATATTACTTCCGAAGTTAAATGTGAATTGTGCTCTTAATGTATTCCCATTTGAATGTATAACACTATTAGAAACGAATTCAGTAAATGTTTGGTCATCAGGGTTTGTCCAAGTTCCAAATTCAACTACATATGGATTTACAAATGAATTAGGTAAATCATTCCATTGAGTTCCACCACCCCATTTAGTTACAGGATAATCTTCGTTACCCGCATTGTTTGGTTCGCCAGGTGCCCAGTTATTATATTGACCTTGCACATTTCCTGCAGTTTGTCCATTTGATGTTTTAATTAGAGTCCCGGCTTCAGGCCCTGCATCAATAATCCATCTACCTTCGGTTACTTCATCAGTACATGCAAACCATATATTTGATTGTGGTACGTTAGCAAGAATAAAGGCATCTTCATCTGCCGATGTTAATGTTACCAAATATCCCGTCTGTCCTTTGAATGTTTGTTGTGATGAAAGTAATTTAGCATTCGAATATGTTGCACCTGTTGAAACGGGTCTATAAAAGTGACCATTAGAAGGATTATAATAATATCCGCTAGGGTTTACAGTTGCCGATACCGATATTTGAATGTTACCATTTGTTGCGGTTGTGTTTACTTTTAGTGTTGCCAAAGCGGCATTTATATTTGCCATAGTACCCGTAAACACTAAACGAGTTTTATTACCACTTAATGTAAATCCGCTTGCAGCGGTTAATCCGGTTGTAGTTGAAATATAGAAAGTAGTGCCGGATGGCGCAGTTGGTAAACCAATAGCACAAAGAAGTGTGGCAGTAGAGTTAAATCCGCTTAATGAAAAACCACTACCATCTTGTCCAGCGGTATTCATAGTAAATGATTTAGGTTCGGGCGCCGTTACCGACTGCCCGAACCCTATTAATGTGGTTAAAGAAAATAATACAATTAAAATATATTTCATTATTCTACTACGAGTTCCACTTTATTACCTGCAGCATCAACAGCATCTGCTAAAACAAAGTAGAAGAGTCCCGCAGTATTTGCTAATGATACTTTTGGTGTAAAAATTAATTTATATGGTGTTCCAGTTTTAATTCTAGCTGTTTTTAATTGATCAATAGAACCAAATGTTAATCTACCATCATCTTTTGTTGAGAAATTGGTAATTGTTGATCCAGCATCGAATATTACGTTATCTAAAGTTAATTTTGATGAATCGTAATTCATTATCACTTGTAGACCAGCTAAACCTTCTTTTGTTAATGTTGTTGTTAATACAACTTTACCATTCGTTAAAGAAGATGATACACTTAGTTTTGCTGTTTCTACTGCTTTTTGTTCATATGCTAAAGAACCCATAGACATTGTTCTAATACCACTTTCAGTTGTCATATTAGCAGAATTTGTGAATACACCTCCACTAATACTTGAAGCAATTGCTGCAGGTGATGATGAATGAGACCAATCTAAGTCACCAGCCCATGCAAATACTGCGCTAACTACTTGTTGTGGTGAAGTAACATATACTCTGTTTTTAACCACACCATCTAACCAACTTTGATTTAATAAACCACTAAACCATCTCCATGATGTTGCGGTTGATGTTGGGATAAACGCATTTGCTGAAACATCTTGACCCATTACGTATGCGAATGAATAATACGAATCAGATTCATTAAACACCGCATCGTTTTTAGTAATGTTACCAACTTTCTTTTCTAATACTGGGTATGTAAAGAAATTACTAGTACCATTAATATCTGTTTGAGAGTGTCCTAAAAATGCTTTATATGCGTCAGATACTGTTATAACATTGTTCATCCATGTTTTTTGTGATGCAGGAGACACAAATACACCTAAGCTATCGCCAACCTTTACCTGTGTTGTAAAAATAGCCTCCCCGCTAGCATCCAATGGTAGTTGTGCTATCGGTGGTTTAGTCCAATCAATATCACCAGTACCATCTGTTTTTAATTTCATTAACTGAACGTTGTGATCTGTAATTGTGTATCCTTGTGGAAACAATACTTTTACTTTAAACTGTGACGTATTACCAGTAACATTTGATAATGAAAATTTACCTGGCGATGTTGTTATTGGTGTAATATTTGCTGATTGATCATCTATTGCGTATGCTAAACTCAATTTATGAATATCAACATAAGTGTTTTTATCTTTAATAACATATTTTTGAGAAGCTAATTCACCATCAATAGACGCATCGGTTCTTTGAACTGTTAGCTGTCCAACATTATAATCGCTATTAACTGCATACCCCCAAGGCGTTGCTTGATATTGTGCATATAATTGTGTATCAGCAACGTTAGCTTTAGGAGTGAATAAGTAATTATCCCAATGTGTATAGAATGTTTGAGTGGATGTTCCCTGGCCAAATGTTGTTGAATTTGGCACCATTACAAGAGCTTTATTGTCATAGTTATATCTCAACCAAACATAACGAGGTTTAGTTGTTCCTCTAACTATATTATATTTTACTGTTAATGTATCTCCAACTTTATAAGGACCAGCTGGTGTTACAGTTTGGTTAATTGTTAGCTGTGAAAAGCTAGTTAGGCTTATTAAGAATAACCCAAGAAACAGAATTGTTTTTTTCATTTTATTTTTTATTAAAAAATACTTTATTTATCAAAGACTCACACGTCTTTTTAATAGCAGAAGAAAGTGCCTGCTGATTTATTTTATCACTACCTTCATCGGTTATTAATGTTGATGTTGAAATTTCTGAACTAGACTCTTCAGCAACAGCATCTTTTATTTTTTTACCAGATTTGTCTGTTAATGTGCCCCTCATTGTTACCAATGTTTCCTCAACATCTGAATGGAAAACAGAAATATTTCTTTTAGTTCTGTTTACATCAAAATACATGATCTCAGAACTAAAAATTAAATCTGCTGATTCTTTAGTTTCAACGATAGTAAAACCTTTGTCTTGAAGAATTTCCTCGAAAATGTTTTTACACCCAAAAGCTAAGTTTCGGTTATTCGCTAATTTGCCAATTTTGATTTTGTTCTCTACGCTAGCTATGTAAACCGATTTTGGATCTTCAATTGGTCTAACGATATACGAGTATATACCAAAGAACCCAAAAACGACTAATAACGGTAATAGAGACACGTTTAGTCTTTTCTTGCTTGCCATACTGATAAATATCAGCCCGGCAACTACTAGTATAAAACTTGCCTATTTTTTTGTAAAATTTTATTTCCCGTTAGTATTCGGCACTCTACCTGTGGTATTGAGAATTCTACTATCTCCTTTATTTCATACACAAGTTGGTTGTCCTCCCCTATTAATTTGGGGTTATCCTTGAAAAAAATATAACGCTCCTTATCAAATTTCTTTTTTATATCCCTAAATGATTCTTTAAATTCATGTAACTCTTTTAGTAAAGATTCCATATGTAATAGGTGTGGAGAAAGATTTTTAAAAAAGAAAGAATGATCTACCTTTTGTAGGTAAGCAAATAGAACATATTGCTTATGTTCAAAATCAATTGGGGATTCTATATACCAGTTAATTGGAAGTAAATCAGCCATTTATTTTCTTTCTATATAAATATTTTTAAATTTTCTTGATTTTACGAATACTTATTAGTATCTTTGTTAAAGATTTAAACATTATAAAAATTCAATGAGACAACAAAAACATACAATGTCGTTTATTATCTGCTCAATTTGGGCGGATGAGAAGCGTATGTCTATATGTCTCGAAGATACTGATGTAGGTTAATTTAAATTAACTTAAAATATTAGAAAACCTCGGGACTTAAAAAATCTCGGGGTTTTTTGTTTTTGGGCCGGATGTCAATGGCAGACCACCTGATTTGCAATCAGAGTGAATGGGTTCGATTCCCAACGTGTCCACAATATTCTTAGGTAGCTCAATGGTGAGAGCACCCGCCTGATACGCGGAAGGTTGATAGTTCGAATCTATCTCTAAGAACAAAAGGAGATAAAGCTAACTTAGTAGAAGCGAAGGACTGAAAATCCTTAGGAATTGGAGCGTAACCAATTATCTCCACAGCAAACTAAAATTTGCACAGTAAATAAACTAAAATCTGCACAATAAAGTGAATTAGTTTATTGTGCAAAATTAAGTTAGTATGACTTCGTAGCTCAGCTGGTTAGAGCACCACACTTTTAATGTGGGAGTCCTGCGTTCGAATCGCAGCGGGGTCACAACACACGGGTGTGGTGTAACGGTAACATAACAGTCTCCAAAACTGCTGACTGGGGGTTCGATTCCCTCCACCCGTGCAAAAAATAAAAATTATGGAACAGGATAATGTTTTAAGCAGATTAGTACCAAGATTAAAAAAAATAGGAATAACCATTGAAATGGCCGGTAACTATCCTTGGATCTATCTTGAGAAAGTTAATGGTAATAGAATTCAAAGAGAAGATTATTTCTGTGGAAATCACGGATTTACAATTGCATTCTTACCAATTAGGAACGATCAAAAAATGGAATTAACAGACATAAGAGAAGTTTTTAGAATAATAAGAAAATATAAATAATGTTTACTGTTTACAGTAAAGAGTAAATAGGTCTCATAGTTTAATGGAAAAACGTCTCGCTACGGACGAGATGATTGGGGTTCGAATCCCTGTGAGACCTCTGTTCACAAAAATCCGTTGTTCACGGAACGTGAACATATAAAAAAAGTGAACAATAAGTCAGGTTGGCCGAGTGGCTAGGCAGAGGTCTGCAAAACCTCCTACACAAGTTCGAATCTTGTACTTGACTCTGTGATTGATGCTCGTGTGGTAGAGCACTAGCTTGTGGCGCTAGAATAAAGCGAGTTCGAATCTCGTCAATCACCCCATTGTGGGGAGGTTAGGTAACCCGTTTGGTCTCATAAGCCAGATATTCAGGTTCGATTCCTGGCCCCGCAACAAAAAAGATTTGAGATATTCAAAAATATTTCTTATCTTTGTAAAACAAACATCGCGAGGTAGAGCAGCGGTAGCTCGGAAGGCTCATAACCTTTAGGTCGGGGGTTCGATTCCCCCCTTCGCAACTAAAACTTTTGACTATGCCTAGAACATCAAAAAGAGTAGCAAAAAAAGCAAGTAAAGCTTTGAAAAGTGGTAAAACAAGTAAAACCACGAAATCAATCGCAGGATCGGCTTTGAGGCAACGTAGGAAAAAGTAAAGATATACAGGTGAGGACTGTGGTGGAACCCCACGGTATATAAATCCTAACACCCGTCTTGATTCGCGGTATCATAGCGGTGAAGGTAGTGTCACTATAAGTCGGGAGTAGCTACCCAATGACGAAAATGTGATCACCATTATAGAAATATGATGGTTATGATGTTCGAAAGGGAACAAAAAGCCTGTAAATTATTGAGACTAACTCATTCGAGGACTTTGTCAACCAGAGCATGACTCGGAGGTGCAATTTAAGATGAGTTAGAATCAAAAAAGGTCTCATAGTTAATCGGCTATAATATTGCCCTGTCACGGCAAAGTGCCGGGTTCGATTCCCGGTGGGACCGCAAAGAGTAAGAGATACTCAATAGTCTTCTAATCAAGACTTAAAAATGATTATGACTTTTAAGGGGTAAGACCCAGAGGGTTTTGAAAGTAAAACTTATAATATCCACTCACTTATAATCTCATAAGTGGGGAAATGGAGGCTTGCCAGAGTGGTTGAATGGAACGGTCTTGAAAACCGTCATACTGGAAACGGTATCTGGGGTTCGAATCCCTGAGCCTCCGCTCTTTGCTCGGTTCGACTAGTGGTCAGGTCGCGTCCCTTTCACGGACGTAGCACGGGTTCGAATCCCGTACCGAGTACTTTGTATATTTATATATAGATGGGTTACGACGTCTATTAAAATGAAAAAAATATTTTTTTTAGCTGTTATGTTTTTGGGAGTGAAAACAACAGCAGTTGCTCAAGAAACAAAAAAGTTTTTTGACAAATCGAAATCACAAGAAGTACTAATATTCGGTACAAATAAATCACAAGACGGTTACATTATAGGGGGATATATGATAGGTGAATGGGGACTATATGCTGGCTTTCCTTATTCAGAAAGAAACAACATATTGAATACGTATAATGGCACAGTTTCAAATCAAATGAGATTTGGTATATTAAAACAATTACAACCTGATAAAATATTAATTGGGGCCGGAGCTCAACCAACAAGCGAAGGAACTAAATTAAACTGGTTTATTGGTTACAATCCATTACGTAGTAAAGACATGAAACTACTAATAACAGGAAATGTTGTGGGATCTGATTTTATTTTAGGTGCTGGTTTAGCATATAAATTGAAATAATTTTTTTTATCATTTAGTTTTTTTTTATTTTTGCGTATACTTATTAAAACGATGACGAATACAAATAACATATTGACACTTACGAGTAGACCAGTTAACAATGGTAATGGGTATGGTGTGC
>Ga0255152_1000176_pt1 | contig 25058 bp, 39 predicted proteins | sample Atl_Yuk_RepC_8h_FD_183624 | JGI IMG/M metagenome (GOLD analysis project Ga0255152, IMG submission 183624) | Freshwater microbial communities from Altamaha River, Georgia, United States - Atl_Yuk_RepC_8h | ecosystem: Environmental > Aquatic > Freshwater > River | place: USA: Georgia | collected...
ACGCTTCAACGCCGGCCGCGTCATGGTCGCCCAGGAAATCGACCAGCGCAGGGCTTCCGCCGTTCGGCATAACGTGAATAGCCGGCGGCTTCCCGCCCGTCATCAGCTCCGCCATCTTGCCGAACGTCGCGACGTAAGCCGGGTTGAAGTGCGCAATCTTGCCGGCGTCGGGCGAATTGAACGCGGCGACGGCAACGCGGCGCGCGGCGGGATAGGTTCCATCAACCGCTTCGCCCGTGATCGAAAGGCCGTCAAAAGAGAGCGTGAGCTTTGCAGGGGTGGCGGTCGCATCAATTGTCAGCCGCAGATAGTCCGGCGCGCGCTTGCCTATCTTGAGCCTGTCAATCATGTGAAGCGGCACGATCACGGCCGGGGCGGTAGCGTCATGGGGCGCGTCAGTGGCCGGCGCGTGCGTCATCGCGACAAGGCGGTGGCCGTCAGTGGCGGTGAGCGTCACGCCGGCGGCGCTTGTTTCGATGAAAACGCCTTTCAGGTAATAGCGCGTTTCCTGGTCGCTTGCGCACATGGCGGCGGCTTTCATGGCGCGGGCGTTTACGGTGACGGTAAAGGTTGCGGACATCTTTAGGGCTCCATCTTGCGCGCGTCATTGCGCGTGTTCATAGTAGGACCATAAGTCCTACCTTGTGTCAAGTATTAAAAGCGTGATAATTTTAAATGGCGTATCAGTGAGCGTATCGGTTAGGCGTATCAACAGCGTATCAAACGTATCGTCGCTTTTTTAAAATGGCGTAACGTATCGTCACACACCCTATAAGGGTGTGACGGACGTTACGCTTTTAAGCCGATTTTGATACGTTTTATGGTTAAGGTTAAACTAGGGCAAAAAAGGCTGATGGAGCGAAAATGCATCCGGTCCAAAATGCCCTACTTCAGGAGAGCGAAACATGACAACGAAAGCAAAGAAGGCGGGGCAAAGCGCAGCGGCCGGAGACGAAAGCCCGGCGCGCCAGCGTTACGTGCCAGACGATCTATTCCAGGAGATTATGGCCGCGCTTGCGCCGCTCGATAAACTGGCGCGCGAGATGGAATTGAAATGGGGTTGCGGGCGGCTCACGTCTTTAGTTGATCCGGAGCTTGCGGCGCGCTTTGGTCGCGCTCAAGATAAACTGAATGAGGCGATCCGATTGAATGACGCGACGGAAATTGCGCGCCGGGTAAGCGTGATGATGCGCGGCTGGGAGGCGCTGGACCAGGCGGCAATGGACGTCGGGGCGGATAGGTTGCCGGCGCGCACAATCGGTTATCAACACGCCGGCCGGGCGTGGATCATTGTCCTGGACCCGGTGGACGCCGGCATAGCGTCGCGCGGGGTCTCAGACGGCGCGCAGGTTGTGACCCTCGCTGAGCTGTTGGAGGCGTATAAGATTGTCTCAGGACGGATCGCAGGCGTCTTAGAGGCGTTCCCTGGTGCGCAGATACGGGCGCCTAGCGGCGCCCGTCTGGACGATCCGTTGCCTTTCTGAGGGCGTGAGGGGCGCGCTCAGGGCGTCGCGATATAGGCGAAGATGAGCGCGCTCCAGAAGGCTAGGAACCCGGCGAAGGCGATGGTTTCGGAGATTAGGGTTCTCATTAGGCGACCTCAAGAGCTTGAGCTTTTGTTTCATCAAGTGCCGCTTTATATAAGCGGCAAAGCTCGACTACCTCATCAAGATCGGCACAAACATTTTCGCCATATCCGTCGCACGCATCAGACCAAACGCCGTCCGGATCGTCTGGCATTGTTGAAACGGCGAGATTGAGCTTCCAACGTTTGTTGACGCCGGCAAGAGCGTGCAAGGCGTCGCGATAAGCGGCAACGGCCGGAAACGCTTTCAATTTTTCTTCTTGCCGTTGCGCGGCGTTTTCAAACGCACGCGCCGGGGCTATTCCGGGTTTTACCTTGCCGGCAAGCTTCCAGCCGAACCCTATATTTTTGAGCACAACGCCGTCGCTCATATAACGCTTAGACGTGCTGATATAGTCTACCGTTCCGATAATCGTTCCGTGCGCCGATAACTTAGCCATTGCCGTTTCTCCGGGCGTGAGGGAATGGGGCCGGCTTGCGCCGGCCGTGATTAGTCGAGTTCTGCGCTCAGGCCGTACCAGGCCGCGTTTTCGAGGACGCCGCGCTCGATATCCTTTTCGCGCAGGGCGCGCAGGAGATCCGTTTCCTCACGCAATAGATCGAGGCACGCGTCGTCATATTGCGCCTGCGTGAGCGCGCCGGACATAAGGCGCGCGTCGAGCTTGTCCATTTCGCGCTCAAGGTAGCGTTCAATCTGTTCGAGGTTCATTGTATTCGCTCCAGGTCTGATGGAATGAGGCCGGCTTGCGCCGGCCGTTGATTAGTAGTGGATCACAAGCGGCGCGACGTAAAAGAGGCGGCCATTGCGTGCCAGTCTCTTCACCAGCTTGTCGCAGCGCGCTGCGCTGCGCAGCTTGCGGCCTAACGGCGCCGAATAAACGTTTGGCCATGCGCCAAATTCGCGAATTTGCCAGAGTGTCTTCTTGCGCATTGCGTTTTCTCCGATTGCGCCCGCGTCGGGCGTGCTTTTTATATAGGGCATTGCGCCCTATCCGTCAAGCAATAAAAGCGCTTCGCATTGCCTAAAATGCGGCCGCGTTCAATTCTCCGAACATGATTGATGCGCAGGACGTTGCGAACCAGGCTATTGATGCGCCAGTGACAAGAGACGCGCATGGCCGCGTCACAAGCGGGCGTCTCAATCCGTCAGGACTAGACCGCAAGAAGGCGCGTATGCTGCGCCAGCTTGAAGACCTGACGCCACGCGCGATTGCGCGCCTGGGCCGCCTGGTCGAAAGCGACAATGAGACCGTTGCGCTCGGCGCCGTGCGCGAAGTGCTAGACCGTAACCTGGGCAAAGCGAAGGCGACGGTGCAGGTGGACGTTACGCAGACGCACGTCCTGCACCTCCAGGCGCTCGAGGAGATTGCAGAACGCAAGCGTAATCAGTTACTTGCGTCGCAAACGATTGACGCTATCGCAGTGCAGCAAGACGCGGAAACAGGTTCCATAATACACGTTATGCGAAATGCAGTGCAGCATAACACAGACGGGGCTGTAGACCCCCCCGTACCCCCCTCCCCCCCGGGGGCGGCTGCTGTCGCACCAACCCCTCCCCATACGGAAGAAAAATAGACCTTATGGCCGCGCCGAAGCAGACGTTCATTAACTTCATTGAGCTGTACGGCGACGACCCCGTAGGCTTCGTTAAGGACGTCTTGAAGGCGCAACCGCAGGACTGGCAGGAGGAGTTCCTGCGTGCAGTCGCGCGGGGCGAACGCCGCATCAGCATCCGCGCCGGTCACGGTGTCGGTAAGTCCACGACTTGTTCTTGGGCGCTAATCTGGCACATGGTCTGCCGTTATCCACAGAAAGGTGTCGTGACCGCACCGACGGCAGCCCAGCTGTTCGACGCACTGTTCGCGGAGCTGAAGTCGTGGATCAACCGGCTGCCCCCGGTGCTACGCGACAGCTTTGAGGTCTTTAGCGACAAGATCGTATTCAAGGCCGCGCCGGAGAGCAGCTTCATCTCAGCAAGGACAAGCAGCAGCGAACGGCCGGAGGCGCTGGCTGGCGTACACAGCGAGCACGTGCTGCTGGTCGTGGACGAGGCTAGCGCGGTGCCGGAGGCGGTCTTTGAGGCTGCGGCTGGCTCGATGTCGGGCCACAGCGCGACGACGATCCTGATCTCGAACCCGACCCGCAACAGCGGGCTGTTCTATAAAACGCATCACCAATTGGCGTCTGACTGGTTTCGGATGCACGTGAGCTGCATCAACAATCCTCTGGTGACGGAGGACTTCGTTCGCCAGATCGCCGCGACATATGGCGAGACGAGCAATGCGTATCGGATACGTGTGCTTGGCGAGTTTGCTCTGGCTGATGACGACACGCTGATCCCGGCAGAACTGGTTGATGCAGCGATCACGCGCGATGTTACGGTGAGTAACGCGGAGCCGATGGTCTACGGCGTTGACGTTGCGCGCTTTGGCACGGACAGGACGGCGTTGTGCAAGCGACGCGGCAACGTGGTTGTAGAGATTAAGTCTTGGGGCGGGCTTGATCTGATGCAGACTGTCGGCGTGATTGTGAACGAGGCGAAGCTGGATCGGCCTGACGAGATATGCGTTGACACGATTGGCTTGGGGTCTGGTGTTGCGGATCGGTTGCGCGAGCAGGGGTATGATGTTCGCGACGTGAACGTGTCTGAGAGTTCAGCGATGAACCCGAACGCGAGCCGGCTGCGTGACGAGCTGTGGATGTCGGTGAAGGACTGGCTTGCGACGCGGGCTGTGAAGCTGCCGAAGGACGAGCTGCTGCGGATGGAGCTTGTTGCGCCCCGGTACAATTTTACGTCTTCGGGCAAACTTGTGGTAGAAAGTAAGGACAGTTTGCGCAAGCGCGGTATGCGGTCGCCTGACTTGGCTGACAGCCTTTGCCTGACGTTTGCGGGAACTGCTGCGTCCGTGGGAGGGCGTGCGCCGGCCTGGAAGCCGGGCAAGCCGTTGTCGCGAGGGATTAGGGGCGTTGTGTGATCGAGTGGATCATCTTCATATTTGCTGCTCCCCTTTTGATCCCGGCGATTGCCCTTGGGTTGTCTGCTCTATTGGATAGGTTTGAAGATGGCTAAAACACCTGCCTGGCAGCGTTCTGAAGGCAAAAACCCCAAAGGCGGCTTGAACGCCAAAGGCCGCGCGTCTGCGAAGGCTGAAGGGATGAACTTGAAGCCTCCAGTGAAGTCGGGCGATAATCCTCGCAGAGCAAGTTTTCTTGCTCGCATGGGAGGTATGCCGGGGCCAGAGCGCGATGAAAAAGGACGGCCAACACGTCTACTACTATCGTTGCAAGCGTGGGGTGCGAGTTCTAAAGCGGATGCGAAGGCCAAGGCCAAAGCTATCTCCGCGCGAAATAAGGGAAAGAGCGGCAAATGAAGAAGCCCGTTTGGAAAACCAAAGACCCGACTAAGACAGACAAGAAGCTGTCGCCAAAGCAGAAGGCGTCGGCCAAAGCTGCTGCTGCGGCTGCCGGTCGTCCTTATCCCAATTTGATCGACAACATGCGCGCTGCGCGCAAGAAGAAGTAGGAGTGAAGCATGTCTAGCTTTCTTGCGAATGGCCGCACTTGGGGTGACGCCGTTGCGATCACCAAGTCTGATACGGAGAGCAATGTCTTCTCCGGTATTTACGTCGGTGGTGCTGGCAACGTGACTGTTGTGACCGAAGATGGCACGACGGTGACGTTCACTGCTCCCCCTGTTGGCACGATCCTGCCGATCCGCACGCAAAAAGTGACGGCGGCTACCACGGCGACCCTGCTCGTCGGCTTTAAGTGAGGCCGACATGGATGAGGAAATGATGGAAGGCGAAGAGGGTGGCGATGCCTGCCCGGTAGCCACTCGCGACCTGACGATCAACCTTCAAAATCGCGGCAAGGCGATTGACAAGGCTGACTACGGCCCGATGGACCCTAACCTGCCCAATCGCGAATATTGGCAGCGTATGGCGAACCGTTGGAAAGAAACGCCTGAGAACGCCAAGCAGATGCGTTGCGGCAACTGCGCTGCGTTTAACCAAACGTCGAAGATGCTAAAGTGCATTGAAGATGGTCTTGCGCCTGATCGCATGAAAGATGCGATGGAGGTTGCTGACGCTGGTGATCTTGGTTTCTGCGAAATTTTTGACTTTAAGTGCGCATCTAAGCGTACCTGCGCTGCGTGGATCGTTGGCGGCCCCATCAAGGACGAGGGCTCTGAGGACGAGGAAGAGGGCGGCGAATACGAGGATGGGGAAGACGAGGATGAGTATGAAGCTGAGTATATGCGTCCCAGCACGCGACAGCGTTGATACGTCGTTCGCTCATTGCCTTTCGCTTCTGACGGCGCGTTTCTACGGAAACGCGCCTGCTGGCACTGTGATGAACGTCAACTTCCGCAACGGGACGTTGATCGCCGATCAGCGGTGCAAGCTGGTGGAGATGTCGCTGTCGCAGGATGCCGATTATGTCCTGTTTCTGGACAGCGACATGACGTTCCCGGCCGATCTTGTCGAGCGGCTGATGGCGCATGACAAGGACATTGTGGCGTGCAACTACGCCACGCGCCGGCTGCCGGTGAAGACGGTCGCATTCAAGTCGTTTGAAGACTTGGACAATCTGTATTCCTTGGGCAAGACGGGGCTTGAGGAGTGCGATGCTGTCGGTATGGGCGCGATGCTGGTGAAGGCTGAGGTCTTCAAGAAGCTGCGGTATCCGTGGTTCCAGATACACTATATGCCCAACGCCCGGATATGGATGGGCGAAGATATGTACTTCTGCAAGCTGGCAAAGGCGAACGGCTACCAGATATGGATCGACCACGATCTGTCTCAGCAAGTCGGTCATTCCGGCAACTTCGTGTTCCTGCACGACCACACGGCAGATGAGGCTAAGGGAGATGACGTGGCTGAAGCGGCGCGTCGTATTGAGGAGGCAGCGGAATGAAGACGAAGGCTGAAAAGAAAGTCTCGAAAGTGATGAAAGAGTATGGCGCTGGCAAGCTCCATTCCGGCTCTAAAAAAGGCCCGGTGGTCAAAAGCCGCAAGCAGGCTGTCGCCATTGCTCTGTCCGAAGCCGGTATGTCCAAGAAGAAGAAATGAACCACTTTTATCAGGACATACAGGGTTGGTTTAACTTTGAAGGGCCGTACCGTCAGGCCGTCCGCGAGGCGACTGACGGTGCGGTTTTTGTAGAGTTGGGCTGCTGGAAGGGCCGTTCATCAGCCTTTTTAGCGGTTGAAGTGCTTAATTCTGGAAAGCTGATTGAGCTTCATTTCGTGGATCATTGGGGCGGCTCTGACGAAGAGGCGCACAAGTCTGATCCTGAGATTTTGAAGGTTTACGAGATGTTCAGGAAGAACATCGAGGCTGTGTCCGATGTTGACGTGTCGATCCACCGGATGAAGACGGCAGAGGCGGCTGATCTGTTTGAGGACAGTTCGGTTGATTTCGTCTGGGTCGATGCTGGTCACGAATATGAAGACGTTTTGGCTGATTTGCGCGCATGGTGGTCGAAGGTACGGCCTGGCGGCGTGATCGGCGGTGACGATCTGCCTATGGTTGGTGTAAAAAGGGCAGTGACGGAGTTTTTCCCCACCTATGAAGTCGGTTCTGAGAATGGCTGGCAGTGGTGGCGCGTTAGAAAGAGGGATTGAGCATGGCACGGGACATTAAGCCTGGCACCTACGACCCTAGCTTCACCCCCGTGGATGCCGAGGGCAAGTTCAACACGGCCTATAACCTTGAGACGGCCTTGCTGACGCCCTACAAGGTGCCGATGGACGATGAGCAGTTCCGCTACATCGTCCGGCAGACGATTGAAGACGCCCAGACGTACATCGACAGCTACCTTGCGCCTGAGCGCGAGCAGGCTATGTCGTATTACCTGGCCGATCCGTTTGGGAACGAAGAAGAGGGTCGTTCTCAGGTGGTAATGACGGAAGTTCGCGACACGGTACTCGCGATGCTTCCGTCATTGCTACGCATCTTTACCGGCGGCGACAAGATTTTGGAGTTTGTTCCGAAGGGTGCCGAAGACGTCGCCGCCGCTGAGCAGGCGACTGACCTGATTAACTACATCTTCATGCAGGAGAACAACGGTTTCCGTATTCTGCATGACGCCATCAAAGACGCCTTGATCCTGAAGACAGGCGTTCTGACGTGGTACAAGCTCGATGACGAGCGTGTTGAGTATTTTTCCTATTCCGGCCTGACGCAGCCAGAAGTTGCTCTGATTACGAGCGACCCTGACGTGCAGGTTGAGGAGTACATGGAAGAAACCGACATGATTACTGGTCAGCAGCAGATTTCGCTGCGGATCAAGCGTGTGACATCTACGCCACGCTACATTGTCGAGTGCGTCCCGCCTGAGCAGTTCTTAATCGACAACGAGGCTGAGAGCATCGAAGACGCTCTGATCGTCGCTCGCCGCCGCCTGATGACGATCTCTGACCTTGTGGCGATGGGCTACGACCGGACGACGATTGAGATGAACGCTGGTACCGGCGGCTTCGAGATGAACAACGAAGTCATCGTTCGTAATCCGGCCGACCAGTCGTTCTTTGGCATCACGACGACGACCGACGAGACGACTGACAAGGTGTTCTATGTCGAAGCGTATATCCGCATCGACAAGGACGGTGACGGCATCGCCGAGATGCACCGCGTCTGCACGGTTGGTAATGCTGGCTACATCCTGCACGATGAAGTGGTGCAGTCTGCGCCTTATTCTCTGTTTGAGCCCGATCCGACGCCGCACACGATCTTCGGCAAGTCGATTGCCGATCAGACGATGGACTTGCAGCTCATCAAGTCCTCGATCATGCGCAACACGCTCGACAGCCTTGCCCAGTCGATCCACCCCCGCACTGTGGTGGTTGAGGGGCAGGTCAATCTTGATGACGTGATGAACGTCGAGACGGGCGCTGTGATTAGAGCCCGTGCGCCTGGCATGGTGCAGCCTCTTGCTGAGCCTTTCGTGGGCCAGCAGGCGCTCGGCGTCATGGCGTATCTGGACGAGGTGAAGACGCAGCGTACCGGCATCTCGCGCACGTCGCAGGGCTTGGATGCTGACGTGTTGCAGTCCACGACCCGCTCGGCCGTGCAGGCCCAGTTGGCGGCGTCTCAGGACCGCATCGAGATGATTGCGCGTCTGTTCTCTGACGGTCTAAAGCGGTGCTTCCAAGGTCTGCTTCAGCTTGTCGTCCAGCACCAGGACAAGGCGAAGATCGTTCGCCTGCGCAACCAGTATGTGCCGATTGATCCCCGTGGCTGGGATGCGTCGATGGACATGGTGGTGAACATCGCCCTTGGCCGTGGGTCTGACGAGATGCGCCTGATGGGCCTTCAGCAGATTGCGGCCATGCAGCAGCAGGCGATTGAGAAGTACGGCCCGAACAACCCGCTGGTTGACCTTGCCCAGTTCCGCAACACGCTGGCGCAGATGACGACGCTTCAGGGCTTCATGGACCCGAACGCCTTCTGGAAGGAAGTGAACCCGCAGGAAGTGCAGGCGTTCATGCAGCAGATGGCGGCTGCCGGCAACAAGCCTGATCCGGCTACCATGCTGGCGCAGGTCGAGGCCGAGAAGATCAAGGCCGACATTGTGATCGCGGCTGCGAAGCAAGAACTGGAGCGCCAGAAGGCTGCGGCGCAGGCTGACCTTGAGCGCGATAAGCTGTTTATCGATGCGATGCTCAAGGCGACTGAAATCCAGGCCAAGTACAACACGCAGGTCGATATGGCCGTCATCAAGGCTGAAGTCGATAAGCAGCGCGTGGAGATACAGGAGATGTTCAAGACGGCGCAGGCGTATGCGCCGCAAGAGCCAGCTCCGCAAGTCCCGATGGGTATGCCTCCGATGGGGATGCAGTAAATGGCTACGTTTGAGCAAGAAGAACTATATCGCGAGGCCAAGGCGTTCGCCGGGTCTAAAGCGATGGCCGAAGTGTTTGGCCGACTGGAGGCCAGATACATTGATGGCTGGAGGCGGACTGCTCCTGACGCTTCCGGTGACAGGGATGCCGCGTACTACATGGTGCGCGCCATAAACGATCTCCGAAACGAGCTAACCGCACTTGCTGCGGAGCCGGCGGTTGATCGTTTCAACCGGCGCTTGAAGAGCGTCTAGCTTAGGAGTAAACATATGGCTACAGCCGAACAATCGCAGCCTAGCGAACTCGGCCTTGCAGAAGCCGCTGACCGATTTGCAGCATTGATGGACGCCCCTGCGGCGCAACCGGACCCTGCAAAGAAGAAGGAGGCTAATGCCGAAGTCGAAGAGACTGAGGCACCGGCAGATACGGTCGATGAGACTACTTCTGAGGACGAAGAGGCTCCCGATGAGGGATCGTCCGAGGAGGAAGAGACCGAAGATGTCGGGGCTACCGATGATGAGCAGGAGGAGCTTTCAGACGATACGCTTGTCACCGTCAAGATTGACGGCAAGACACAGCAAATCCCCCTGAAAGAGGCCATCGCTGGTTATCAAAGGAACGCCGATTATTCGAAAAAGACAGCGGCTCTCGCTGAAGAGCGCCGCACGGTAGAAGCTGAAAAGCAGGAAGTTGGAGTTGCTCGGACGTATTACGGCCAACGCCTGGCGGAACTTGAGGCACAGTTAGTACAGTTTGTGCCACAGGAACCGAACTGGGAGGAGCTGCATCGCGAAGACCCGATCAACTATCCGATCATTAGGGATCAATGGCGCGACTACAAGGAGCGCCTTGCTCAGACGCAAGCCGAACGAGCACGTTATGAGCAGGAACTAAGATCGGAGGAACAGCGTCGTCTGAAACTGATCGTGGATGAAGGTCTGAAGTACATCCGCGAGAAGAACCCAGAATGGCGTGATGAGGCGGCTTGGAATAAGGCTAAGGCTCAACTTCGTGAATACGGTCAGAAGGCCGGATATTCACAAGAAGAGCTGACAATGGCTCTTGATCCTCGGGCGCTTCTTGTTCTCGACAAGGCGCGTAAGTACGACGAACTGATGGCCAATCGCCCCAAGCCGCAGAAGCAGCAAGGGCCGAAGCCAATCAAGAGTGGTAACGCGGCTTCGTCACCCCAACGCTCTACCGACGTCAATCGAATGAGACAGCGTCTCAAATCGTCTGGTCACGTCAATGACGCGGCTGCACTTTTTGGTCTTATAGACTCTCGGAGAAGATAAAATGCCTAGCGTTTCCAAAGTTACGACGTACGACGGTCCCAACAGCATCCGCGAAGACCTGTCGAACATCATCTATGACATCTCCCCCACTGACACGCCGTTCATGTCGAACATCGGCCGTGACAGCGCTGACAACACGTACTTCGAGTGGCAGACGGACGTTCTGGCTTCGGCCGACACCACCAATGCCGCCATCGAAGGCGCCGATGCCGGCAACGCTGAGTTCACCCCGACCGTTCGCGTCGCCAACTACACGCAGATTTCCACGAAGGTGATCTCCGTGTCCGGCACCGACGATGCGGTGAACAACGCCGGTATGCGCACGCAGATGGCTTACCAGACCGCGAAGAAGTCGAAAGAACTGAAGCGCGACATGGAAGCTATCCTCACCAGCAACCAAGCTGGCGTGGCTGGTAACTCGTCTTCGACCGCTCGTAAGACCGCCGGGCTTCCGACCTGGCTGATTACGAACTCGCAGGCGAACGGCGCGACCGTTTCCTCAATGTCGGGCGCGTCCGGTAACGGCTACCCCTCGACGGCGTGGACTGGTCTTTCGACCGCGACGGACGTGGCTCTGACCGAAACCATGCTCAAGACCGCTATTCAGCAGGTCTGGACGCAGGGCGGCGATCCGACCGTGTTCATGGTCAACGCCTACAACAAGACTGTCGCTTCTGCGTTTGCCGGCCTCGCCCAGCAGCGCATGAACTACACCTCCGTCCAGCCGATGAAGATCATTGCGACGGCGGATGTGTACCTCGGCGACTTCGGTGAGGTGGCTATCGTGCCGAACCGTTTCCAGCCCGGCAACTTCGCCTTCGTGCTGGACCCGGAATATGCGTCGGTCTCGTACCTGCGTCCGTTCCGCACGTTCGACATCGCCAAGACCGGCGACAGCGACAAGAAGGAAATGGTGGTCGAGTACGGCCTCCGTATCAAGAGCGAGAAGGCTCACGCCGTCATCGCCAACCTCATCGCTTCGTGATGATAGGAGGGGCCGGGTCATCCCGGCCCCTTTCTACTGGAGAGACTAATGGCTGAAGATTTCGCCCCCGGCTCTTTCGTCCTGTCGTCTGACAGCCTGACCGGGACTGTGCAGAAAATGCACTTTACGACGGACAACAAAATCGTCTTCGAGACGACGGCCCAGATTGATGAGATTGCTGAGCGCGCCAAGGAAGCTCGCGACAACATCAGCCGGACCGAGAAGCTGCCTGACGGCATGGTTCGTGTGGCCTCGCTTCCGATGCTGGTCTATCTCGAACTGAAGAAAAAGGGTATTCTTCAGGACAGGGCAGCACTTCGGAAATGGCTGGCTTCTGAGGAAGCTCAACCGTTCAGGACGCACTGGGTAGCGAGCTAATGGCGACGATCACGAACTACTCGACGCTGAAATCTACCATTGCGGATTACCTGAACCGCGCCGATCTGACGTCTCAGATCGAGACGTTCATTCAGTTCGCAGAAGCGGACATGAATACGCGCCTTCGGTGCCGCGAGCAGATTGTGCGCGCTGAAGCCACGTCCAGCGCCGAGTTTGTTCAGTTGCCGGCAGACTGGCTGGAAGCGATCAACCTACACATTATCGACGGCCAACAGCCGCTTCGTTACATGACGCTCGACCAGGCTGACATTATCAATAGCGCGGAGGTTTATACCGCACCGCACTTCTACTCTCTGATGAACGGCGCGATTGAGATCATTCCTCCGCCTGCCGAGGACATCGACATCGAGATGATCTACTACGCCAAGATACCGGCGTTGTCGGATCAGAACACGACGAACTGGCTGCTGACGAAGGCTCCCGACGTTTACCTCTATGGCGCCCTGACCCATGCTGCACCGTTCCTAATGGACGACCAGCGCATCCCGGTCTTCGCCCAGATTTATCTGACGCGCACTCAGGCGCTGATAGATGAAAGCCAGAAATCACTGCACAGCGGCTCGCCGCTCATCGCTCGCACTCGGAGGGCTTACTAATGGCCGGTTTGACTAACTACGCAGAAGACCTCGTTCTTGATTGGCTGTTCACGACCGGCTCGGCGACCCGTCCGACATCGTGGTACGTGGCACTGTACACTGTGGCTCCCGGTGAAGCTGGCGGCGGCACCGAGGTGTCTGGCGGCTCCTATGCCCGCGTGTCGGCCACGTTCACTGTCTCTGGCACCGCCCCGACGACGGCTTCCAACTCTGCGGCTGTTGAGTTCGCCGAGGCTACCGGAAACTGGGGCACCATCGTCGCGGCTGGTATCTTCGACGCCTCGACCTCTGGCAATCTGATCGCCTTCGCCAACCTGACGACCAGCAAGGCGATTGATACCGGCGACGTGCTGCGGTTCAACATCGGCGCGCTTGATATTACGCTCGACTAATGGCGTACCTTGGCCGGGCATATGGTGAGTATGACTATGGCGAGGGCGTTTTTGGAACGTCCTATGTCGTCAACGTCGATCCATATCCCGGTCGCGACTATGGTGGCGGCGATTATGGCGCTTGGAGCTATGGCGAAAGCCTAAGCCTAGACCAGATCGCCATCACGTCTGACATGACGGCTGCGGGTCAGCGGATTGTGTTCGCTGAAGCCGAGGCCATGTCCACGACCAGCGGCGCGGCTGCTGCGGCCAACACAGAGCTGGCGTCCGCACTTATCGAGATCACGTCTGGCGCGTCCGCCACGGCTGCGCGCGTCCGTGAGGCCGCAGAAGTCATCGCCATCACGTCCGACATGACGGCGGCGGCGGATAAGGACATCAATGCCACGGCTGACGGCGCGTCCACGTCGGACGGTACGGCTTCTGCTTACATCGCCATCATCGTTGACGCCATCGGGACATCCGAAAGCGACGGCCAGTTCACGCCCACGCGCGAGCTGACCCAGACACTTACGATCACCTGCACCTCAGACGCAGCCGCTGCTGGAAATGCGACCTATTCTGCTGTAGAACTGATAACAGTTCAGAGCGATATGGCAGCCGCTGCGGGCATCAACTTCTTCGTTTCCGCGACGGCGACCATCACCTCAAACATGACGGCCAACGGGCGCTATCTGTGGGAGAAGGAGACGGTGGCGGCAGAGAGTTGGACAAATCAATCCTCAACCGCTGCGACGTGGACGCCGCAAACCGTTTCATCCGAAACTTGGACAGTTCAGTAGGAGGCTAACTTGGCCGACACATATACCACTAACCTCAACCTTACGAAGCCTGAAGTCGGCGCTTCTCGCGACACGTGGGGTGGCAAGCTCAACACCGACCTCGACACGCTCGACGCTCTGTTCAATGCGGCGGGTAACGGCACGTCTGTCGGTCTGAACATTGGCACTGGCAAGACGCTGACGATTGGCGGCACGATCACGCTGAACGGCACGATCAACGGTTCGTCGGCTGTTGGCGTCGCAAACGGTGGCACGGGCGCCACGTCGCTTACTGCTAACAACGTAATCCTCGGCAACGGCACGTCGGCTGTTCAGGTCGTCGCCCCCGGCAGCTCTGGAAACCTGCTTACGTCTAATGGTACGACGTGGCAATCTACAACCCCAACCTTCGCATCGACTGGCAAAGCGATTGCGATGACCATCGTTTTCGGAGGCTAAGAGATGGCTGCTCCCAATATCGTCAACGTCACGTCGATTTACGGCAAGACTGCTGTTCAGGCTGTCGGCACGACTGCCACGGCTATCGTTACCAATAGCGCAGCAAGCGGCAAGGTTCTCAAGGTCAACGCTCTCTACGTGTCGAACGTGGATGGCACGAACAACGCTGAGATCACCGTTGATCTGTTCCGTTCTTCGACCGCTTACCGCATCGCCTACACGGTGGTCGTCCCTGCGGATGCGTCTCTCGATGTCATCTCGAAGTCGATCTACCTTGAAGAAGGCGACAGCCTGCGTCTGACCGCGAACGCTGCAAGCGATCTTGAAGCTGTCTGCTCCTATGAGGAAATCAACTAATGATTAACAACGGCGGCGTAATTGGCCCAAAGAAGACGCCAACCACGTCGTCGGCGTCTGGCATGTGGAGCATGTTTGAGCAGGCTACGGCGCAGAAGGCTGGTATTTGGCCTCCGCTCGTTCTCCCATTGTCATCTGTCGAATACCTAGTTGTCGCTGGGGGCGGCGGCGGCGCGGGTGACGATGGTGGTGGTGGCGGCGCGGGTGGGCTTCTAACCGGAAGCACATCTATATCTATTGGAAGCACTTATACCGTGACGATTGGTGCTGGTGGCTCGCTTGGGTCTTATGACAACGCGACTGCGGGCGGCAATTCATCCTTCTCATCCGTCACGGCGACTGGGGGTGGTGCTGGGCATAGAGGTGGCGCAGCGCCAGCGAAGTCAAACGGCGGGTCTGGCGGCGGCGGGGGCTATTCAGGAGGCATCGGCGGTACTGGCACTTCTGGGCAAGGGTACGCTGGCGGCAATGCTTCCGGCACAGAGGCAGGCGGCGGTGGCGGCGCTGGTGCAGTCGGTGCGAATGGTGTTTCTGGCTCATCTAGCGGAAATGGCGGCGTTGGTGTTCAGTCGTCTATTAGTGGCTCCGCGACATACTATGCAGGCGGCGGCGGTGGCGGCGGTCGCGCCTCGTCTGGTGGATTGGGTGGAAGCGGTGGTGGTGGTAATGGCGGCATTAACGGGCGTTCTCCCGGAACGGATGGTACTGTGAACACAGGCGGTGGCGGCGGCGGACAGGGTGACGCAAGCGGCTACATCAATGGATATAATGGCGGCTCCGGTATTGTGATCATTCGCTATCCAGACACATATGCTGCTGCGGCCTCAACGACTGGTTCTCCGACAATTACTGTGACGGGCGGTTATCGCATCTATAAGTGGACCGCCAGCGGCTCCATCACATTCTGAGGCTAACATGGAAAAGAGAAGCAACGGCAGCGTTGTTGGGGCGACCAATACGCCGTCCTCTGGTTCTGCAAAAGGAATGTGGGCGCTTTCTGAACAGGAAGTGAATAGGGCGACGTGGCCGGGCCTTCCTCCTCCAACTATTGAGTATCTTGTTGTTGCTGGCGGCGGCGGCGGTGGGGCATCCTATTCTGCCGGAGGCGGCGGCGCTGGTGGTTATAGAACAGCAAGTGGACTGTCGATTTCTTCTGGTTCAGCCATTACTGTGACAGTTGGCGCTGGTGGTTCTGGTTCGACAAGTAGTTCTAGTCCGGGGACGAACGGCGGAGACTCCGTTTTTGGAACAATCACATCTGCCGGTGGCGGCGGAGGAGGTCCTCACGGCATCCCGCAGGGGCGCGGAAACGCTGGAGGCTCTGGCGGCGGTGGATCAAATAGATATACAGACACCGGGCAGGGCGGCAATGGCAACACGCCTGCAACAACGCCAAGTCAAGGAAACAGAGGCGGCAATGGCGCTGGCATAAATCCGGGTACAGGATCAGCTGGCGGCGGCGGCGGGGGCGGCTTTGGCTCTGTAGGCGCAGCTGGAACTAACTCGTCCGGTGGTAATGGCGGAAGCGGTGGAACATCGTCTATCTCTGGATCGTCGGTGACATATGCTGTCGGTGGCGGCGGTGGTGCATACGATGCCCCGTCCGGCTCAGGGTCTGGTATCGGAGGCAATGGCGGAACGTCTTCTTCATTGAACGGGACTAACGCTATTTCAAATAGAGGCGGCGGCGGTGGTGGTGGCGGCGGCGGCGATCCGGCTTACGGAGGGAACGGTGGTTCTGGCGTTGTAATTATCCGCTATCCGAGTTCCTATGATGCAGCGTCGTCAACAACCGGATCCCCTACATATACCGTCAGCGGCGGTTATCGCATTTACCAGTGGACTGGCTCCGGCTCGATCACCTTCTGAGGAAGACAAATGGCTCATTTCGCGCAACTGGACATCAACAACACGGTCATTCAGGTGATCGTCGTCCACAACAACGAACTGCTTGATGAGAATGGCGCTGAGAGCGAAGCCAAGGGCATCGCCTTCTGCCAATCGCTTTTCGGTGCAGATAGCCGCTGGAAACAGACCAGCTACAACGGAAACATCCGCAAGAACTACGCTGGCATCGGCTACTCATACGACGTCGCTCGTGATGCATTTGTCCCGCCTCGTCCGTATGCGTCTTGGACGCTGGTGGACGAAACCTGCCAGTGGGCAGCTCCAGTTCCATATCCCAACGATGGAAAGCGTTATCGCTGGGACGAGCCAACGCTGTCTTGGATTGAGGTTGTGTGATGGCCCCGCACGTTGACGATACTGTGAAGCATATCGCTGACGCCGCATCTGTTGTCACAGTAGTAGGGACTTTGACTGGCGTGCTTCCATCTATCGCAGCGTTATTCACTATCGTTTGGACCGGCATCCGCATTTACGAGACGGACACCGTGCAGAAGTGGCTCAAGAAATAGATGGCGCGGGCGGCTCAAAAGAAGCCGGTGGCTAAACGCCGCCCGCGTAAGACGGAAGAAATCCGCACGAAGATCATCAAGATCAAGGCTGAGATAGACAACCCGCCGCCGCCTCTAAAGCCATCTGGTGGACCGCTCGACAAGGCTCTCGATCTGGTCAAATGGATTGATGGTCCGTTCAAACTGTTCAGCGTCATCCTGCTCGCCGTTCTCGGTTTGATCGGCTATCTCATCTATTCGCACCAAGATAAGCTGGTCACTTCGCTCACAACTCGCGAGACGATGCCAGAACTTCTGGCCGACGAGCGGCTTGCTTCTTTGGGCCGCGACCTGATCCGCGATCTGCGCGCAGAGACTGTCATCATCCACCAGGTTGATCTGGCGAAGAACGCGAGGATCACCCGCATCGCCCAGTCTGCTGACGGCAGGTTTGCGCCGCTGGAGGGCAAGAAGGGAGCCTTCTTCTCTGGCTCCCCGGCCCGCAACCGGGCGGCTATCGCCATGCTGAACGGCGAGGTGCTGTGCGAGAAGTTTGAGGCGTCATCTGACGCTGGCGACTGGCTTCTGTCCCGTGGCGTCACCTACGCCTGCCGGGGCTCTGTCCCGCCAGAAGCAGGAAGCATGGTTGGCTATCTCGCCGTTGGCTTCAAAACTGAGCCGCGTGATATAGTGGCCGTCAAGTCTCGGATCACGCAGACGACCCGCGAGATGGCAAGGTGAACTATGGACCCCGCCACGATTGCTCTGGTTTTCGGGGCGGCAAAGACAGCCTTCTCTGCGATCCAGCAGGGCATCAAGTTTGGAAAAGACATCCAGGCGATGACCGGCGACGTGGCGAAGCTGTATGGCTCCGTCGCCAAGTTAACGCAGGCAGCGGCTGATCCGCCAAAGCCTAAACTGTTCAGCAAGCAGACGCCTGAAGAAATCGCCTTCGACATCATTCAGAAGCGCAAGCAGGCGGAAGAATGGGCAGAGCAGGTCAAGAATGAGTTTGTCGCCAAGTACGGCCTGAAAGGCTGGGACGAGGTGCAGCGGGAGATTATCAGGGTCCGCAAGGAACAACGTTTTCTGGAGGAGCAGCGCAAACGTGACGCGCAGCAGATGAAGGAAGACCTTGCGATGCTGGGCGCAGTCGCCTTAGTCGCCGCGTTCCTTGTGGCTTCCCTGTTTGGATTGGCAATCTTGTTAAGTGGGTGAACCATGAAAACATCAGGCGCAGGCATCCGACACATCCGCGAGTTCGAGGGCGAACGGCTGAAGGCGTACAAGTGCAGCGCTGGCGTCTGGACGATTGGCGTCGGCCACACGTCTGCGGCTGGCGAACCTGCTGTCTGCGAAGGCATGACGATCACCGCCAACGAAAGCGCGGCCATCCTCGCCCGTGATCTGGCTGCCTTTGAGCTTGGCGTCGAGCGGATGCTGGAAGTTGATGTCAGCCAGAACCAGTTCGACGTGCTGGTGAGCTTCGCCTTCAACTGCGGCCTCGGCGCCCTGAAGAAGTCCACGCTGCTGAAGCGGGTCAACGAGGGCAAGTTCGACGCCGTTCCTGCCGAGCTTATGAAGTGGACGAAGGCAGGAGGTAAGGAGATTTCCGGGCTTGTGCGTCGCCGTCGCGCAGAGGCTAAACTATGGCGTGGCGTGGATACTGAACAGCCTGTGGACATTCTGGAGGCTCGCCTGACGCCTGAGCAGCCGAAGGCGTCGAAGTCGATCACGCAGTCCAAGGAAGCCAACGCTGCGGTGGCGGCTGGTGGCCTTGGCACGATTGCTGTCGCTCAGGAAGTGATCCCGCTGGTCAAGGAAGGCGGCGACATCCTTGGAGCCATGAACCCGACTGTCCTGATCCTTGTGGTGATTATCATCGCGGCTGGAGCCGTTTGGTATTTCCGCAAGCAAAGACTGGACGAGGAGGCCGCATGATCGGGTTGCTGTTCTCCCCATTGGGCCGCTATATCTTGATTGGCGGTCTTGTGATCGTGGCTTTGGGCGGGGTCTATGTTAAAATCCGGTCCGACGCCATCAACGAAGTCAAAGCGCAGGCGACATCAGATGCTCTCAAACGCACCCAAGACGCGATTGCTGCTGGCGACGCTGCCGCTGTTTCTCCTGACCGGCTGCTTCAAGACGACGGCCATCGGAGGGACTGACAGCGCCTGTGCTGTTTGGCGTGACATATCTTGGTCGTCGAAGGATACGCCGCAGACGATCACAGAAGTGAAGATCAACAACGCCCGCCGCGAGGGCTTCTGCGAAGGTAAGAAGTAATGCCTCTTGCGCCAGTGAACATTCCGCCGGGGATCGTCAAGGCGGCAACGCCGTTGCAGGTCAAGGGCCGCTACTGGGACGGCAACCTAATCCGCTGGCGTGCTGGCAAACTGCTGCCGGTTGGCGGCTGGCAGCGCATCACCAACACGCCGCTGGACAGCACGATCCGCTGTCTATTTCCGTGGGCCGGTTCAGACAATGCAACATATTGCGCTGTCGGATGCGAAGACAAATTGTATGTTTTGAATGGCTCAACATACACGGACATTACGCCTCCAAGTTTCTCAGGCGCAGATGTTGGTGTCTATGGAGCGTTTGGAACCGGCGACTACGGCGACACATACTATGGTTTAGACACCGATCCGACGTATCCGCGCAGTCCAACACAGAGCTTCCTGCCGACGTTCTCTTGGACTATCGACAACTGGGGCGGTGACATCCTTGCAGTGGCTTCGTCAGACGGTCGCCTGCTGCACTGGAACCACAACGAAACCTATGCCGAAGAAGTTGGTCGCAGCACAATCGTCAACATTGTGCGCGCGTCTAACGTGGCGACAGTGACAACGGTGAACCATCACGGGTTCACCAATGGCAATCAGATCGTCATTTCAGGCAACAGTGTTACTGGGTTGAACGGAACCTATACGATCACCAGCGTTCCAAGCGATACGACGTTTACGTATGCGAATAGCGGAACAAACACCACAGGAACCGGTGGACTTGCAGCGGTTCCTACGGCGGATCAATGCCCAACTAGCAACCGTGGCGTCATCGTTACGCCTGAGCGGCACGCTGTTCTGATCGGCGCTGGAGGCAATACACGTCGCGTGGCTTGGTCGTCGCGTGAAGACTATACGGACTGGGACTTCGCTGACCCGGCGAACACGGCTGGATATCTTGATCTCGATACGCAGAACAAGATCACCATGTGCGCCCCGGTGCGCGAAGGCACGCTGATCTGGACGGAGGACGAGGCGTGGCTGATGCGCTACATTGGTCTGCCGTACATCTATCAGATCGAGCGCATCGGCTTCGGCTGCGGCCTGATCGCCCCGCGCGCCTTTGCAACCTTTGCTGGCCGCTGCGTCTGGATGGGCCGTGAGAGCTTCTACCTGTACGACGGCGGCACGGTTCGCCCGCTGCCGTGCGATGTCGGCTCCTACGTGTTCGATGACGTCGATCCGCAGGTTGGCTCGCTGTGGACGCACGGCTCCGAGAACAACATCTTCCCAGAAGCATGGTTCTGGTATCCGTCGCAGGGTTCAACGGTGCCGAACCGCGCCGTGTATTACAACTACGCCGAGGGATGGTGGGGCATCACCGACACCATGACGCGCACGGCGGCGTGCGGTTCTGGCGTGTTCCAGTATCCGCTGGCGTCTGATGAGGTGAACGACATCTATCAGCAGGAGAACGGCTGGACGGCGGCAGGGACGCCGATCACAACTGGCCGCTTTGCTGAGACTGGTTCGTTGAACATCCAGAACGGCAACACCATTTCGCACGTCAGGCAGGCAATCACTGACAGCGGCTACGGCTACGACAGCACGCAGCTCACGTTCTTCTCGTCCTTCACGCCAGAAGCGGCAGAGACGACGAGTGGTCCGTACAACCCACGGGCGTCTGGCTACACAGATATGCGCGTCACTGGCCGCGACTTCCGCGTGAAGATCGCTGCGACCGAGGACGGCGAGTGGTCTATTGGCGAGATGCGGCTTGAGATGGTTGGAGGCGGCGGTCGATGATTATCAATCTACCCACGCCGCCTGCTGGCTATGACCGCGAGTATTTCCGGTTCTCCTTCTCCTTGCTGGAGCGGGTGCTGGGGCAGACTGTGGGCAGGCTGGAGGCCGTCGATGGCGTGCTGCTTCAGGCTCCAGACGGTGGCGTGTGGAAGGTGACAGTTGATAACTCAGGCAACCTTGTGACGACCTCGGTGGCCTTGGGTCAGCAGGGAGCGCCGCCCTATTGATCGACAGAGAACACATGATCGCCAGGTTAGAGGCTGCGCTTGAGCATGGCGGTGGGACTTACGCCCTGCACGATATAGTGGCGGGGCTGGAGGACGGGCGGTTCCAGTTGTTCTGGAATGATGATGGAACGGCGGTGACGGAGATCATTCAGGCTCCGCAGAAGCGGTACTTGAACATCTTTCTTGCTGCCGGAGAAATGAAAGCTGTGTTAAAGTTGCACCGAAAAGTCGAGAAGTTTGCTCGCCAACACGGTTGCGACTTCATGCAAGCCACGGCTCGAAAGGGCTGGGAAAAGTTTGAACCTGCGTTTGGGTGGCAGTCCACTCATACCGTTTATACGAGGCAACTCACATGAGCATGGGCGGCGGCGGTACTCAGACCGTAGTGAACAAGACAGAGCTTCCTGAATGGGTTCAGGAGGCAGGTCGGCGCAACCTTGCTGCGGCTTATGAAGTGTCGCGCACCATGCCTGGTCCTTACGAGGGCCAGCGCGTAGCGGCGATGACGCCGGGGCAGGTTGGCACTATCGGCACCATCGCCAACAACTACGCCATGTCTCAGCCTGCCTTCGCATATGCTCAGCAGATGGCTGCGCAGGCTGGTCAGTATCAGCCGCAGCAGGTTCAGGCCGGCAGTCTCGCTCAGACGTCGCTTGATCCGTATATGAACCCCTACACGCAGAACGTCTTGCAGACGTCGCTTGATACGCTCAATCAGCAGCGGTTGATGGGTCTTAATCAGGCGTCTGACGCTGCGATCAGGGCGCGTGCGTTTGGTGGCTCTCGGCAGGCCATTCAGGAAGGTCTTGTGAACGCGGCTGCCCAGCAGCAGGCCGGTCAGTTGGCTGCTAACCTGATGAGCCAGAACTTCGCGCAGGCGCAGGCGGCTGCTCAGGGTGACATCCAGCGGCAGATGGCGGCGCAGCAGCTTAATCAGGCGGCTGGTCTTCAGGGCGCTGGCCTTGGGATTACCGGCGCGCAGGCTCTTGGCGGTCTTGCCGGCGCCGGCCAGCAGAACTTCCTTCAGGGCGCGGCTTCTGCACTTGCAGCTCAGTCGGCTATTCAGCAGCAGCAGCAAGCAGAACTTGATGCGGCCCGACAGGCTTACACAGAGAAACAGCAGTTCCCGCTTCAGCAGTTGCAGATACCGCTACAGGCGGTTGGCGCTACACCTTATGGGTCAACTAATACTCAGACCGGGCCAGGCCCAACTAGCAATCCAGTTATGAGCGGACTGGGAGCGGCTGCTTCTCTTGCAACAATTATCGGTATGCTTTCCGATAAAAGCATGAAAACAGACATCCAGAAACTCGGCAAAGACGAAGAAACAGGCGTCGATATGTACGCCTATCGCTATAAAGGCGACCCGAAGACATATCCTAAGATGGTCGGCCCGATGGCGCAGGACATCGAGAAGAAGTATCCTGACATGGTGAAGGAAGTCGCCGGCAAGAAAACCGTTGACGTTCGCTTCCCGTCGATGCTGAAGGGCTTCCAATGAACCCTGAAGAGCTTTTTGCCAATCTTGAGAAGAAGTATGAGCTTCCGAGCGGCTATCTTGCGCGCACGTACCAAGTAGAAAGTGGCGGCGGAAAGAACCTTTACAACCGCCAGTCTGGCGCGGCTGGTCCGTTTCAGTTCATTCCACGCACGGCTAGTGCGTTTGATTTAAAAGACCCATATGATCTAGCGGCTTCGGCAGATGCCGCTGCACGTCTTGCTGTTGCAAATCGCGCAGATTTGCGAGCGGCTGGCATTGAAGACCCGACAGGCAGCCAACTTTATCTTGCACATCAGCAAGGCGCGCGTGGAGCAACAAAGTTGCTATTTGGTGGTGATACGCCAGCGGCGCAACTTGTCGGCAGGAACGCAGTTCTCTGGAACGCTGGTAAAGAGGGAATGACTGGCCCTCAGTTCGCTGAGTTGGCTATGGCAAAGTATGAGAGCGCAAAGCCTGCCTATACTGCGCCGACGGGGCAGCCCGGTCCTGCGCAGAGCGCTGTTTCTTCTGTCAAGGTTGCGTCTGCCGATCAAAAATCATTAAGCCAGTTTGGAGGCTTGATGGGCGAAAGGCTTGGTGTTCTTGGGCAGAGACTTGGGCTGTTGCAAGACGGAAGTAAGGTTCCGTTTAATTCTGAACGTCCATATTCGCCGCCATTTCAAGAGCCAACATCTCCTATGGGGGCTGCTTTTGCTGGTTCATCTCCGGCCGGCGGCGTTGGTTCTGTTCCTGGCGGGGCGGCAGCGGCGCTTACATCTCGCCCACTACCAGCTCCAGAAAGTTTGCAAAAACTTACGCCGGATCAAATGCGAGGTTTTGCCGCTTTAGGAAATCTAGGAATGTCGCTTATGGCAGCCGGTGCTCCTAAGCAAAGTTGGACACCAGGACAGGCCGCACCTGTATATCGCGGTAGGTTGCGGGATGATATTTTCGCCGGACTTTTGGGGTAAAGATATGGCTATCAGAGACGAAATCGCCGCACTGTACGAAGGCATCCTTGGCCGTCCCGCCGATCAGGCTGGGCTCGATTACTTCACAAACGCTGTGACGTCTGGCGCCGGCACGCTGGCTGACGTTGCGCGTGATATGCGCGCGTCTCCAGAGGCGCAGGGGTTGCTTGGTGGCGGTCAACAATTAACTGAACAAGAGCGGAAGGCTTTAGAAGATTTTGGGAAATACTCATACAATCCTGCTGTTGATCGGACGACCGGCATGGCGACTGGCATGACCGCTGATGCGGCCAGAAACTACGTTGGAAGCCTTTACAACAATATCCTGCTTCGCCAGGGCGACGCTGGAGGCATGGATTACTGGACGAACCTTCTGACGTCTGGTCGTGCTACGCCGGCAGAAGTTGAGGCTGGTATCCGTGGCTCTGCTGAAAGCCAGGGCGTTCAGATTGGAACCCGTCAGGTTCCGTTTGGCTCGCAGGCTGTTGGCGGCAACGTGTACCAGATGGCGCAGTACAATGCGCCGCGCAACCTTCCGCCCAGCATCCAGTCTGCCTTCCAGCAGTCGCTGGACTATCAGGCTGCGCTGCCGTACCTGATCCCGCAGTTTAACCCTGCCGACATCCCGTCTACTTATCAGCAGATCGCCCAGCCGCGCCAGCGGCTCGACATCAGCAACATCACTGTTCCTGAATGGCTGAAAGAAGCTGCTAAGAAAGATCAGGCCGCTGTAACTGACGAAGCAGTCGCTGAAGAGATCGCAAAGAAAGATGTTGAAAAGGCGGTCACGACTGGCGGCGTCACGACCACAAATGTAGGCAGCCAGCAGACTGCGGCTGTCCCGTCTTGGATTACGAACGCTTACGCTCAGTATCTTGGTCGCGCGCCTGAAACGGCGGGCGCTAATTACTGGGCGCAGCAAGCGGCGGCTGGGGTGCCGATTGCTGATCTTGTCGCTACAATCGCGTCTTCGCCGGAGGCAAAAGGGCTTCTGTCGAGGTAATAGAAGGAGGAGAGCATGACCTACGACGTTAACAACCCGCCTGAGTGGCTGGCTAAGATTTACCAAGAGTGCCTTGGCCGGATGCCCGACGAGACGGGAATGTACTACTGGATCGGCGTCCATGATGGCGGTCAGTCGGTTCAGGCAATCTACGACGGCATCTACGCTTCTGAGGAAGCGGTTGCTTTCAGGAAGTAAGAGGACAAAATGGCCGAGGAACCAAACTATTTCGGCAACATTGGCTCGCGTCTCGGTGGGCTTTTGTTCGGCGGACC
>Ga0255152_1000194_pt1 | contig 23150 bp, 34 predicted proteins | sample Atl_Yuk_RepC_8h_FD_183624 | JGI IMG/M metagenome (GOLD analysis project Ga0255152, IMG submission 183624) | Freshwater microbial communities from Altamaha River, Georgia, United States - Atl_Yuk_RepC_8h | ecosystem: Environmental > Aquatic > Freshwater > River | place: USA: Georgia | collected...
AACTTTCCTGGTGCAGTTTTAGTTAAGTACCGCGCCGGCTTCGAGCCAAACAAAGTCCCCGCAATGATATCTGGTTTAATCGAAAAAATGGCAGCACTGATGGCGCTGAGTGCATTGGGCCATTTAATTTTTCCGTACAGTTCCGTGGGTATCGGCATCGACGGGACATCACAAAGTGTCGGCACTCCTGGCATCCAGTTTCTCACCGGCCGCATCGCCGACCTAAAGGAGCAAGTACAATTAGAGTTAGACGCTGCTAGAAACTACTACCAGAAAAAGTTCCTTATCGACGTGTTTTAAGGAAGACCTGTATGCCAAAAGCATTGCATAAAAATAAATGGCGAAAAATACGCAACATCGAAAAATGCGACGATGGATATTCGTATCAGCTCGATGGCATTGAGGGAAAAGTCTATCACAAAGACATCGAAGATCTTGATCTTTCTAAGTATGAGATCGTCAACCCAGACGGCTCAATTACTAGAGGTCCCGGTAAAGAACCACTTAGAAAACCAATGAAAAAATCTCTACTAGAGCGCTGGGAGCTGCTTAAGGCACAAATTAGCCACGAGATGGCTTTTATGCCTATGAGAGAAGATGATGAAGAACAAGAGCAAAGTCCATCTCCAGAAGATACTCAAGATCCAGTTCCTAGCGATGCTGATCAGGCTCAAGCTCCTGTCGGTGAAGCGGTAGAGCAAACTCAGCAACCCATTGAGGACCCAGATGCCCAAGATGCATCAGACGCAGTCGATGTCTCATCTCTCCAAGGAGGCGCTAAAACTGGTACAGGTGCTGATGAAGCTCAGGCTCCGCAAGAAGGCGAGGAGGGTGGTGCCTACGACGAGGAGAAGTTAATTGATCTGCTTCGTCAAGATGGGTACTCTGATTCAGAGATCGCACATATAATCCACGGTCATGTCCCGGGGTCAGATCGTGAAGAGCGCGCAATGAACTTAGAGCAAATACGCGAGCAAGAAAAACACGATCACCACATGGATCGTCTTAAGGGACAAACCGATACGCAGCAAGATCATGCCAAGCGCATGGCCGACCTAGAGTACGATCATGCCAAAAAGGAAAAAGAACTCAGATTAAAGCATCTCGAAGAAGAACTTAAAGTTAAGTTAGAAAACTTAAAGAATAAAGGCAAGGTCGATGGAAAAGCTGATTAAATCTCAAAATGGTCAATGGGCATTAGTTAAAGCTGCACCTAAATTAGATATGGGACACTCTGTTTTTACGATGGATCACGTGCGTGAAGTCTCTGGCATGAAAGATCACGCGAAAGCAAAAGAGTACGCGCACGGCATTGTAGATGCTTCAAATGCGCATGAACGAAACAAATCATCTATCAAACACATGATAGATAAATCCCGCAATGTAAAAGATCTCGTCTTTGGTATGTCTAACCACGTTCTAGCACACCCTTCTGAGGGGTTGCGTGTTATTTCTTCTGCAAGAAAGGCAGAAGATTCTGACGAAGCTGCACAAGAAAAGACAGAAAAAAGTCAAATGGCTAAAGAAGAGGGATCAGAAATGATGTTCTCTGATCTGGAGCAGATCGCACACCATATTGCAGAAATCAGAGAGCATATGAAGGCTTCCGAAGATTCGCCTGATTGGGTTAAGGCTCAAATCACAGAAGCCGCGCAAAATCTTTCTGGTGTTGCACACTACATCCAAGGCAAAAAAGCAAAGGTTAAATAACGTGGATAAATTAAGCAAAAGCGATAAAAAGCTAATCAAAGAAGAGGAAAGCCCAATGAAGCGCCTTAAGCCAGGTGTTTCTCCTACAGGACTTCCTGTTTTATCTGGTTCTGCTAAAGACATCGCCGATGTGCTTAGGCACCACGCTGGACCTAAGGTCAAATTAAAACCTGAAAAATTTAGCGAACTTGAGCGTCTTGCGGTTCAAGAGACAAAGAAGCGTTTTGATAAGGAAGACATTTCCGATCACCCAAAGCATATCAAAGAAATAATGGTTCGTCACCGTGGCGTTATTCCAGAGGGCCATCCAGACCGAGAAAAAATGGCTGCGCATGTCAATTCGCTTTTATCCTCGCAGCAACGAGGAGAGGGTACGAGGCTTTATCAGCAATATCTTTCTGGTGGAAAAGAATACACAAAATCCGAATCATTAAGCAAGACTGATATTTATGCACAAGCATATTCTGATGGCACGCTTGACGTTATCTTTGAGGAAGACGTATCCGATCTCCTTGAGAAAGCTGTTGTAACATATTTAGAGTCTAAGGGTTACGAAGAAGTTTTAGCGAAAGGTCTCAAAGCTAAGCACAAATCTAAAAAAGGTGGAATGACCGCTGCCGGCGTAAAAGCCTACCGCAGGGAAAATCCAGGCTCTAAATTACAGACAGCTGTAACAGAAGACAAGCCCAAGGGTAAACGAGCCAAAAGAAGAAGGTCTTTTTGCGCTAGGATGTCCGGTGTAAAAGGCCCTATGAAGGATAAGAACGGCAAACCAACAAGAAAAGCTCTGGCTTTAAGGAGATGGAAATGCTAAAAGATGAATTAAAAGCACTATATAAAGCCAAGCCAGAACTAATCGAAGAGCATAAAAGATTAGTAAATGTTCTTCGTACCGGTTCAAAAAAAGAACAGGTAGCAGAAGCTGAGCGTCAATTAAAAGAATTAAAGGAGATGGTTGGTAAAGCTGATCGTTGCTGGGAGGGTTATGAGCCAACTCCTGGCAAAAAGCCATACGAAAAAGGATCTTGTCGCCCAATTGAAAAACAAGAAATAGTAACATTTGATAAACAAGAATCCAGTAAGGGTTGGCAAATAAAGATAAAAGGTAAAGAAGGGTACCACGACGTTAAAGACGTGGTGGATATGGGGCCTCAAAAGCATAATTCTTATCTTTTGCATGATGGTACCACCATACCGCATGAACAGGTTGAGGATCTAAATATTTCGCCCAAGCGTCCAGAAGTAAACGTTAGAAAAGCTAGTTTTGATGATCAGGTTTCTGCTGTAAAGGCTAAGTATTCGGTTTCAAAAGAAAAACCTTTTCAAGAAAAGGTTAAAGAAATCAAGCAAAAATACTCAGAAAAGCCTCAGCCAACAGAAGATCAACGCATTGGCGCCATGAAGATGAAGTACACTAGCATGTTTAAAAGCGAAGACATGCAAAGACTGATTCAAGAGGTGTCCACCAGGCAGCCAACTGATGCCGAGCTTGAGGTAATATTAGAATATAATAGCAGAGTTATGCAAGAGGCAACCAATAGAGTGCCTCAAACAAATGAAGAAGACTTTGGGTATTAACGATGTTAGAAAAGTACTATAAGGAAATACCTTCACAGTTATTTGTGGCTAATGGCACATCTACTGGCGTAGTTACTATTTCTTCTACAGTATCTTTTAAACTAGGCCAATTAGTGGTGATACTTAACCCTAGCCTGCCGTCTGTTGCTGGTGAAATTAAAGCTATATTCTCAGAAACCCAGATGGCGATTGGCCCGCAGGGTTCCAATCCAAACGTGCGCATAGATCTGTCCTCATATGACACCTCATCTACGATAAGTGCACCAGAGCAGCAGCGTCCAACTATTGCGACTCAAGACATAGAGCGATACACATACGAAGAGGCACCAATTGTTGCACGACGTACTGTTCCAGTGGATGATACGGGCAATATTTTAAAGTTTGTCAGAAATGCACCTGGTGAAGCCAAAAGTCTAGCAGTGTCAGTTGACAAGCTAACATTTAATTCTTTTAGTGAAGCAAAAGTTTCCGATGCTTTGCAAGGAACAGCGCAAGGAGCATCTGTACAAGTTTCTGCCACGCCTGTCGAAGCAAAAGGTGGTGCAAGCACTCTTAATAATAGAAAAGGTGTTTTTATAACACCAATTGATAAAAATGTTTACATGGGTTTTGCGAACACCGTGTCTTCTGCCAACGGCATACCCATTTTTATCAACCAGATGGTGTACGTGCCAGCGGCGGCAGCCATGAAAATCTGGCTTGTAAATGGTGGTACCGGTGGGGCGGCAGAAGTTAGGGTCTGGGAGGTAGGTTAACAATGTCAAAAGCTTTTGTTACCGCTACCGCTTTATCTACTCCGTTTTTACCAAATCGGGGCATAGATGCAAAGAACGTTCAAGAGGCTATTGAAAAATTAGCATTTTTGACTTATGCAAATTCTTTGGCCGGAGCCATATACACTGATGACGGCGATGTTACTATCAGAATTGGCACTGCAGAAACCTCTCTAGTTCTTCCTAGCAATACTGGTAGATGGCGAGTTTCCATCAACGATCTGGGGGAGATAACATCTCAGCAATTAGAAAGCTCAGACGAAAGTCCGATTACGTATTGGCGCTTTAAACGAAGCGATGGATCCAGGGTTGCAGTAGAGATCACGGATGAGGGAGAGGTTATAATGGTAAACTCTCCAGAATATGCTGGTCTAAGCATTAAGTCGTTCTATCTTAGAAGTCCATCGAATTATCTTTTTACCCTCGGCGTCAACGAAGATGATGAGTTCTATACTGAATCGACCGGCGCACCACCCAACCCTAAATTTAGGGTTATATCGCAAGACAATCAGGTGTTGTTTAGTACCGTAGAGCATAGACAGCTTGCCTTAAACTATATGCCGACGTACAGCGTAAGCGATCTACCGGCACTACCAGTGGGCATGAACGAGGTCGTGCCAATGGCTTTTGTTAAGAACGGTACGCTTCATAAGCCAGTGTATCATGACGGGACGATCTGGCGATATCTAAACACGGATATGCCTGTTGTAAAAGAAGTCACAACGAATCCAGTAGTTTTAAACTATCTCCTACTTCCTAGTTCCACAGGCTTCTGGAAACTTACTGCAACGGATTCTGGCGAAATATCGACTTCCAAATATCCAAATATTGGATCAAATTCGCCGCTTCCTACTCCGTTGTTGGTTTCTAGTTCTGTAGGGATCTGGTATGTTTCTGCAGACGCGTCTGGAACTCCTCGAACGCAGTTGATCGGCGGCACATATCCGCCAACTCAAGTTCGCATATCTAGTGACAATCTTGTGTGGGAAGTATTAGCCAGCAATACTGGTGAAATATTTCTTCAAAGAATATAAGGCTTTATTTATGGCCAGAAGAACACATATCGCAAAACAAGAAGAGCAGGTAAGCGAAAAGGGTTTGCAGATAAGAGACGCAGACCCCACCTTGCCAGTTGAAAATCAACTTTGGATAAATCTCTCTAGCAGTTCTATCAATGTTGCCAAAAATGGCGGCATCATCAAGTTAAATGACACAAATTATACTGAAACTGTTGTTATTATTGCTGCAAATTTATCAACTAAGACATTCACCGTATCGCGTTCAATCACCAACCCCTCTAGAACAAAGATTTTTCCCGAGGGTGGACCGGCGCAGATTTATTCCACCGATTTTACCGTGGTGTCTCCTAATATAATCACCTGGGGTAATCTGGGCTTAGACGGACTTTTGGAAGTCGGAGACGTACTTGTGATAGAATATTCCTAAAGGTGTTATTAACTACCATTAGGAGTGTTTATGTCTCAGATTAAGAAGAAGTTTATTGCCGACAACGCAATCGACGGATCGAAAATCCAGCTGTTGAACGGTCAGGCCGTTCGCGCCGTCAACTCGCTTGGAGTTGATCGTGATTTGTTCTATTTCACGAACAGCAACGAGTTTAGACTTGTAGAGATGCCTAGACTCAGCATCAACCCAATCACCACTGACGACTTGACCCGTAAGGGCTATGTCGACATGCTGCATGGGCAAATGCAAACTGCCCTTTCGCAAGAAGTTAGCGATCGTTCGGCAGCCGTCAGTGCAGAAGCATCTGCTCGTATGGCTGGCGACGCCGACCTTCAATCTCAAGTCAGCGTTGAGAAAGGTCGTATCGACGCTATTCTTTCTGCTTCTGATGCAGATAAAGATACCTTTGCCGAGATCGTTGCTCTCATCAACTCTGTTGACACCGCCAACGACAGTGCTTTTGCTAGCTATGTGCTTTCTAACAACGCCGCTCTAGCTCAAGAAGTTAGTGACCGTTTGGCAGGCGATACAGCTCTTGGAGCCGATCTTGCATCTGAAGCATCTGCTCGTGCAGCTGCTGTTGCTGCTCTTCAAGCTTCTCTTTCGCAAGAAATTTCTGCACGCCAAGCTGCCGTAGCTGCTGAAGAAGCCGCACGCATCGCTGCCGTCAGTGCTGAAGCCGCTGCTCGCCAAGTTTCTGACACTGCAGAAGCTGCTACTCGCGCAGCCGCCGATGAAAATGAAGCTGCTTCGCGCCAAGCTGCCGACGCTGCTCTTCAAGCTTCTCTTTCGCAAGAGATCTCTGATCGTCAAGCTGCCGTTAGCGCTGAAGCATCTGCTCGTGCAGCTGCCGATACCGCTGAAGCATCTGCCCGTCAGGCTGCTGATGCTGCTGAAATGTCTGCTCGTATGGCTGCCGTCAGTGCAGAGGCATCTGCTCGTATGGCTGGCGACGCCGACCTTCAAGGCAAGATCGATACCGAAAAATCCCGTATCGACTCTATCCTTTTGGCTTCTAGTGCAGATAAAGACAGCTTTGCCGAGATCGTTACTCTCATCAACTCTGTTGAAACTACCGGCGACGGCGCGCTTGGAACTTATGTACTGAGCAACAACGCTGCTCTTGCTGCTGAAACTTCTGCCCGTCAAGCTGCTGATGCTCAATTGACCAGCGACCTTGCTGCTGAAGTATCTGCTCGTCAGGCTGCTGACGCTGCTGAAATGTCTGCTCGTGCAGCTGCTGACGCTGCTGAAATGTCTGCCCGTCAAGCTGCTGATGCTCAATTGACCAGCGACCTTGCTGCAGAAGCATCTGCTCGTGCAGCTGCCGATACCGCTGAAGCATCTGCTCGTATGGCTGCTGACGCTGCTGAGGCTGCTGCCCGCACCGCAGAGCTTCCAAGATTTGCTAAATTTGCAACCACCCTTTCGACCCAACTCAGCTATGTCGATCTTAGCCATGCTGTTGTTGTTGAATCCCTGAACGTGTTCATTGATCGCCTGGCGCTTCATGAGGGCGACGATTACACTGTTTCTACTGTCAACGGCGTGACCCGCGTTACGTTCACCTCTTCGTTGACTGGAAGCGAAGAAGCTCCTCTTGCTGGAGATTTGGTGCGCTGCACGTACGCGTATCGCAACCAAGATCAATCTTCTGGCGGCGGTAGCGGCGGTAGCGGCGGTAGTGGCGGCGGTTCCGGCGGTAGCGGCGGTAGTGGCGGCGGTAGCGGCGGCGATTCCGGCGGTGGCCTTGTAAACCCTTCCCTCACCCTAACATCGTTTAACAGCAGCGATGCTTCACTCAATTGGCCTGCAGGCTACACCTGGCAGTCCGGGGACTTTGTTTCGGTAGTTTCTGAACTAGGACAAATGTTGGGCTTCTCTTACGTTGGGCCGGGTGAGACGGGTGCGTACATCACTTATGACTCCAGTTCACTAAGTAACGGAATGGGCGTTAGCTTTAACTACTGCCGCGGTGATCAGCCAATTAGCACCATATCGGCAACTTGGAATTTTGGTAGCGGCGGCGGTTCGGGCGGCGGTGGAAGCTATCTCTATGACAACAATGGTTCTACGGTTTCGGGAACAGGCTTCTTGTCGATACCATTTATGAGCGCAACCAATGTGTTCGCTTCGGCCAATGGTAACTTCCAAGAAGGTAGTGTGTTGCGAGCATTTACTAATGGCGATTGGGATGGTTCCAACTGGACCAGCGCCATTGCTATCTCTGATCCAGTGACGGCCACAGGTTCTGTATGCCAGATTAATTTCTATCCCGACCTGTACGATCTCGTTAACGCACTTCCTAACGGACTCCCCAACGGAGCTAAGGTCAATGTCGTTCTTTACGTAAACGGGGTTGCAGTTGATGTAGCTCAGGCAACTTGGACCTTCTCTTAATTTAAGTTAGTCTAGTGTCTTGAGAGCCCCCTCGGGGGCTCTCTTATAGCTCTTGCATCGTATTTGATTTAAATAAATCATTATCGCAGATTTGTTATGCATCTTGTTTTAAGATGTGAATACATATTTGCGTTTTTTTTGGGAGAAAAATATGTCTCAGATTAAGAAGAAGTTTATCGCTAGCAACGCTATTGATGGCTCTAAGATACAACTTCAAACAGGACAAGCACTGAGAGCAAAAGATCAAAACGGAGACAACCGTGATCTTTTTTATTTTAGTCAATCAAGCGAATTTAGATTCAGCATGATGCCTAAAATTGCCGATATGCCGCAGGTCGCTGATGACGCGGTTCGTAAGGGCTATGTTGATCAGCAGGTTAGTTCAGTTGAGGCATCGCTTTCTCAAGAAGCATCCGCTCGCCAGGCTGCAGATACTGCCGAAGCATCCGCTCGTCAAGCTGCAGACGCTGTTTTGCAAGCTAATATTAATGCCGAAAAGTCTCGTATCGACTCCATCCTTTTGGCTTCTGATGCAGACAAAGATAGCTTTGCCGAGATCGTTACGCTTATCAATTCCATTGATACTACCAACGATTCTGCTTTTGCTTCTTATGTTTTAAGCAATAATGCTGCTTTGGCTAAAGAAGTTAGCGACCGTTTGGCAGGCGATACCACCGAAGCATCTGCACGTGCAGCCGCAGATACTGCACTGCAAGCCAACATCAATGCCAAAACGCTAGATAGTTTAGCAAATGTCAATATTGTCAGTAAAGCTGACGGTCATGTTGTTGAGTGGGACGCAGATTCCAACAAATGGATCAATTCTGCTCCGTTAACGACGGCAACCGTAGCATCTATTCCAGTTACAACAGAAAATATAGTTTCTAGTCAGCTTACTTCTACCAACACAATGCAGTTCCAGACTACTTATGGAACAACTTATCATCCGGCTCAAGATGTTGTTTTTTCTAAAATTGGTTTTAAATTAGGTAGAACGAGCTCCTACCTAGACGATTATCAAATTCATGGCGAGATTTATGAAGTTGATGCCGATTTTTACGCCAATGGTCAGGTGCTTGCTTCGAACTACACGTCTCGCATGACTCTTGTTGCAACATCGACTGATTTCGTATTAGGATCTGGTCTTGCAATGCAGCCAGCAGTACCAGGTATGATTTATCTTAATTTTAATAATATTCAGCTTTCAGCAAGTAAATATTATGTTATTTGGGCAAGAGCAAAACTTTCTGGAGGATCTAACCTAACCATTGGCTCATCGACCAAATATCTTTGGGGTACTTTTAATCTTGGCGCCGGCGGCCCCGGTTCCTTCCAAAATCATCTTAAATCTGTGCAGGGTACTTATGTAACAGGTACAACTGAATCATCGGCCATTTATGAACTGTATGCAATGGTTACCCAAAGCACCACGTCCGCGGTCACTGGTTTAATTAAAACCAATAGTAGCGGTCTCATAGACCAATCTTTCCTGGCGTACGATATTGATTTTGGAAGTCATCAATTAAAGGGCGTCACTGCGCCAACTGCTGCAACAGATGCCGCAAATAAAGCATACGTAGATAGTCAAATCACCGCCGAAGCATCTGCCCGCCAGGCCGCAGATACTGCGCTGCAAACTCAAATTAATAATATTCTTAGCAACACGGACGCAACTGCTCTCAACAGTTTGGCTGAAATTGTTTCTGCGTTTCAGCAAGCAGACAACAACCTAAATCAAGCAATTACGAACATCAGCTCTTCCTCTAGTTCAGCTCTTGCCACCGAAACATCTGCCCGTCAAGCCGCAGATACTACGTTGCAAGTCAACATCAATGCCGAAGCATCCGCTCGTCAAGCTTCTGATACCGCCGAAGCATCTGCCCGTCAAGCTGCTGACGCTCAGCTGAGCGGCGATCTTGCTGCTGAGGTATCTGCGCGTCAAGCTGCAGCGCTTGTTTTTGCTAGATTTTCTGGTCAATTAACGCAAACAGATATCGATAATGGCTGTGTTGAACTAGCTTACAAAGTAAAACATGAATCTGTAAGTGCTTTCATTGATCGTTTAGCGCTGCGCCATGGATTGGATTATACACTATCTGATGTAAACGGTAAGACTCGTATATTGTTTGCGTCTAGTTTTAGATCTGGAGCAGAAGCTCCTGCAGTTGGCGATCTTGTTCATGGCAACTGCGCCTACGCAAATGAAGACCAATCCACCAGCAGCACCACGAGCATCTCTCTAGTCGGCGCCCCAATCGTAGGCGGCACGTCCGTGACTGTCTCGATGTCAAACCCAACCGGCGCGTCTGTCATGGCTGCGGTGTTTTTGGGCTCGGTAAATATGGGCAGCGTGTTCCTGGGAACCAGCGCGTCTAGCCAGATCGCGGTAGAAACTAATCCCCTTGTCGCAGGCTCATATCAACTACGCTTGATAAATATCATGACCGATGAAACAATAGCGACCAGTTCGTTTACCGTCTCTGTCTAATTAAAATCCATCAATAGAGATCTTTATGGAAAACGATAAAGTTGATTTGATTAGTAAAGATTTAGAGTTTGTGAAAGACACTGTCCAAGAAACTGGACGGCGTATTTCGAACCTAGAATCATCTATGTCAGATTTCCATAAAGATTTCAACGAGCACATCGCTACCGATCGTCACATGGGGCATGAGATCGCTCACATTAGAAAGACACTAGAAAAGAATACGGAATCTCTAGTTGAGCATATGCGCCGCACTGAGCTGAACGAGATGGCACTTAATGAGCTTAAGGTTCTAAACCAAAAAATGGACTCCAGATTAGAACCGCTGGAAAAGTCTCACATCGAGAAGCAAACCGCCTTAAAATTAATAGCAAAAATAGGTGCTTTCGTTGGTGGATTGGTTGGTTTAGCTTCTTTGCTGTACGACATTTTAAGTAAGTAACTCTGATATATTAATAACATAGTGACGCTGCATATCGCAGCGCCTCAAACAAAGATTGGAGACACTATGATTCTTTCAAGCAAAACAAAACGAGTCCTCGAGGTCGCTCTAGCAAACCGCGCAGCAAAGAACGAAGTTCTTGAAGCCCTTGGCTCACACGCTGTTGCTAGAGCTTCTTTGGCCACCACCACTTCGCCAACCCAATGGTCTGACCTTGAAGTTGGCGATATTGTGGTCCGTCTTAAAGCCGGCACTACTGGTACTGCTCCGTTCTTTGACGTGGTTGTAGCTGCTGGCACGCTTCCAGCCAACGTTCTTGTTACTGGCGCTGCTGTGGTTGGCGACCTCCACATCGTCCTTCGCCCTCAGTAATAGATTAGATCTTAGAAAAGATAAAGGCGGCTTATGCCGCCTTTATTATTTTGGTTTAATCTATTTTAGATTAGATCTAACCGCATTTGATAAAAAGATGATCAACCACCACGCCGCAGCATACGCCTAGGGCAAATAAAGCAGCTTGACGAGCTGCTGGAGTATTGCACGCATGCAGTTTGCTTTTTAGATATTGACCAAGCGTTTTGCACTTGGATTTTACCTTTGCGGACAAGGAGTCAACATCGAGTCTACACTCGTACTCGTAAACAGTACGAGTTTCAGCAAGATCAAGTTCTTTTGCCGGAGAGATCGAGGGCAACTTCGATTTTTTAGACTTTGTTTTCTTAGGTGTTTTCGGTTGAGTTTTTGTTTTCTTGCGAACCATCTTCAATTCTCCTTTTGAGTGTGTCTAATTCTTGTAGGGCACCTACGACATGAGCGAGTCTTACGTTGATCTTTTCGATCGTGTCATGAAGCTCGGCTCTTTTATTTACGAGCTCTTCTGCTTCATCGGCCAACTCGCTCATCCTTTGATCAAGAACATCTAGCATATCTATTACCCCTGGGGATTTTGTACTTGATTGGTCCACCATTCTGGTGGTTTACGGTTGGTCCATCGTGGAGGACGTTTGTCCTTCTTCCACTTTTCAAAGAAGCCCATTCGGTAGGCTTTGTGGACATCTAACTCTTCTTTGAAGAGCGAGCAATTTGGAAAATTCGTGAGGGAAGATATTCCAAGCCTCTCTGCCTGAGCTTTAAGGCTCTCATAGCCAGCAACATAAGATCCATGATCCTTACCGTATCGGAGTTTAAACTCATCGTTCATTGCCTGCAAGTGGGCCAAATGCCATTCAAAATTTTCGCGCGAATCACCCGACCAAATAGTGCATGGATGTTTTGTCCATGCGACACGATAAACTGGGGTTCCGCCGTGCCTATATATCGCGGATGACAGCATCTGAACAGACTCCACCGGCATCTTGACGAGACGCTTGTCGTCTAAGGCCTGAGCGCATTCTACTGGATCGGGCGATGTAAAGAATATGTTCACGGCGAAACCCCATCAATGATGATTAGACCGCTTCGATAGCGAGAACTGCGAGGTCATATGGCTGACCGATTTTGGGTTTGCGAAGGTTTTTCGGCCAAGAGGTGGCAATAAAGGTCGCATTCTTGCTGCTGACGAAACGATTCAGACGGAACTCAACTTCATAGGTGTTGCCACTTCCAGAGGAAAGCGTCTTCTTAGAAGTAAGAACGACGCGGATGGTGTTGCTTTTCTTGCTTGCGTTGATGCCGAGACGGCCTGCGGTCACGGTGGGGTAACGGTCTTTTTCAGAGGCCAGCGTGAAACGGACGCTGTCACGAAGACCGTCGAATGCTGCGGTGTAGTTTTTGCTGTTGACTTTGGAAACGTTACGGCTAGTACTCATGCGCTTACTCCTTATGTTGGGCGCGTTGTCTAACTTAGATACACGGATATCTGGGCGAAACCCGTGACTATCTCATAGATTAATAGTAAGGGTCCTGACTTCCTCTCCACCCCTTAATAACGGACTAAACTACGCTCAGGTTCTCTGCAAAGACGGAGCAGTCGTAGCCTTCATGATCTACTTGCAGGCAGATCAAACACCCGTATTGATATTATACCCTTTTATGAATGAAATCAGAGTTTTAACTGTTTGTTCGGTAAAGTTTTTATCGTTGTAAGATCTAGTTCTTCCAGAGGGGTGCGGTATCGACAAGAAGTCTACAGCCCCAGCCAGCTTCAATGCCTTTGAAGCGGCCGCACCAACAGCTACGATTCTGTATGAATCATACATAGAAATTTTGTTTTGCAGCGACGGTACAGAGTCTCTTATTTGCCGAGAGGATAGGGGTTTATTGTTTTCAGTCTTCTCGTCGTAAACGTTGATGTACGCGGCTTTTACTTCTAAGCCTTTGAGCCAAGAATCTAAAACAATTCTCGACCTTGAGGTAGGGTGAAATGCAGAGCAGTCGGGGCTTGCATTTCCAGGATTTGATCCAACAAATAAAACCTTCATGTTCCGGTTCTACCTTTATATATCAGATCGATATATCCCTCATCGGATCGGATATCTATTGCCAGATCTGTCATAGCCAGTATTTCATCTAGGTCTCTATATCTAGACTTTGCAACAACGCGACTTATGCCGCACTGCCAAAGCATTCTCATGCACACTTTGCACGGCGTCAGGGTACAAACAACAAAACAATTATCCGTTGACACACCGTGTCGTGCGCAGTTTGCTATCAGGTTCATCTCACTATGAACAATGTAGTCGTATTTTTCTGGTCTGTGCGCCGGTAGTTTACTATCGTCAGCGCCACGCACAAATCCGTTGCAGCCAGTAGCTATTACAGCACCTGTGTCAGCCTTTACAAGAACAGAACCAACTTTGGTTTCTGCATCGTGAGATCTAGACGCAGCTACCTCAGCCATAGCCATATAAAAAGAAAGCTTAGATGGTCTCGTCATGTATTATCTTCGATAATGGGTATGGTTCTTGCATCGCAACGACTCTTTCAACAATTTCTCGGGCTCTTATTGCGTAATCGTAATAAAATGAGACCTGCAGATCGGCATCTGAAACTATTATGGCATGACCGTTAAATTTTGATCTCACTATTAACAGTCTTGAAGATGTTGTTAACTTCAAATAAGATTTTGCAATATAGAATTTGTCGCCGATACTCAGCGACGATAAGAATTCCTCTGCTGCACCAATTGATGGTATTCTTTTAGATATTGACTTATTATGTCTAGAAGCTTTCTTTCTTTCTTTTAGATTTGTCTTTCTTTGTTCGCTTGGGTCAAATGTTTCATCTTGGAGTATCAAGCTATTTAAATAATCTGGATCTATCTTCGCTTTTGCGTTTGGGATATTTAAATTGTTTACTATTTCAAAGCCTCCCAGTTTATCTGGTCGAACTTTGCGACCTATTACAAGACCGTAAACGGACGCTGCAACTTTCCATTTCAAAGGAACGCCGTACGGGTCGGTGTCGACCATGTTTTCTAAACCAAACGTCCTAATGACGATATCATCGTTGTTGAATTGGCTTTGCGGATTTGGGACACCGCAATGTGCGCAAATAGCTATATATTCTTGCACTTTTTTAGGCAGCGATTTAAAGGTTTTATAATCAATATTTATTGATTTAATATTTGCTACTTTTTCCCAATTATCGTTCATCGTCGTTGTCATTTTCTTTTAAAATATCTAATTCATGTGTTTGAACTTTGTCAGGTGTTGGCTGGGCTTTTAATTTTTTAACTTTTATTCTTTCAGTAATTTTGCCCCTTTTGGGGCAAACATACGTGTATTCTGTCCAATATGTTGAATCTAATTCTTTAATTTCTTTAGGTGGTTGTTTCTTGGATTTGATTTTTTTCATCTTTGGAGGATTCTAGATATGTCGTTGATGTTTATGTATTCTACCGAAAGAGCTGATATGACAGATTTCTGGTATTCTTTTACCAGAGGATGTAGGCCAGGCGCATTCGCAAACCTAATCCAGTCTTTTAGAAGACCAAACATCATGCCTTCCCAATAAGCCGCAACCGGTGTTGTTATTGTGGCAACAAAACTGTTACACCCATCCTTAGTGTAAGACATCTGGTTCAACATTAGAGCCTCTATTGTTGCACTCATAGAGTCGGCTATTTCTAGATCAAGCGCGTTGTTTCCACTTTTTATAACATCAACCTGCGGCACGTAAGCGTCACTCGTGTGACCCGGTCTAGATATAGCTCTAATGCCAGATGAAACTAGGGGTATTAAAAGAAAATATGGGCACTTTATGTTAAGAAAAACATTAACTATTTCTAGTAGTTGCGGTGAAAGCGTACCGCGGTATAGCTCAGACTTCATAATATCTAGATCCCGCGCGTTAGGGGCGCAGCAACGCAATTGGACGAAGCCCTTATCGAGGGTCGGTATTTTGCCGATTTCACTCATCTATAACGCCTTCGTCGCGAAGTACGCGAAGCACGGCCAAGAAGCTTGCATAAAAATTGCGGCTAGAAACACCAAACCTAGGTCCGCTATAATCAGATAGAATCGTGCATACGTCGGTGCTGCCGGTTTCTTTTATTGCCCTAGCTACACCATTTACACCGTGGTTGTACGCCGTGATTGCGAGAGGCCAAGAGCCAAGTTTCGCATAAGCATCCATTAAAACAGCAAGTCCAACACGAGTATTGTAGGACGGGGATAAAAGGTGCTTTGGATCAAAACCCAAATGCCTTGCGGTGGCAGGCATTACCTGCCACAAACCAACAGCGCCCACCTTAGAGCGTGCCCTTGGATTATATCCAGATTCTACATGTGGAAGAGCTGATATCTCAGCAGGAAGACCGGCCTTCTTGATCTCCGCCTCTACGCTTGATCTGTATTTGGCGTCTCGGACTAGACCTTCTTTAAACTTCGACTTTATCCCAGTAATAATGCGTATTTTAGTGTTAGACTTTTCATAACCGGCTCTAATTGCTTTTAATACATCTTTTCGTTTGCGTTCGTCTACGGGTAAACGCACTTTTTTTAAAACAACAAGCTCTTGAGAGTCCGCATCTAAAATCAGTCCATCCTGATCGTCATATTTTGTATATACATCGTGCCAAAAATCGATGTTTTTAGAAAGACACTTAGGTTCTGGCAACTCAGAACCATAGCCCGCGCTGGACAGCGCAGTTAAAAACGCAATTATAAATAAACGAACGCGCATTATAAACCTCGATGGGGCATTCGGCTTGTTAAAGCTGAAGGGCCAATAGGTTGTCTATAAAATCCACATCCCATCCACAAGAGTTTTTCCAGGCTTGCTCTTCGTCATCTCTTTCCCATGCCCATTGGTGTCTATTTCCCTGGCCGTTGGCTTGGATGTAGCTTTTAATTGTATTATTTATTGCTTTTGCTTCTTCGTTTTTCTCAGCAAGCCAAGCAAAAAATGCGTTTTGTGGTTGTCTGTGATGAAGAATTTTTGCCGCTAGACGCAAAGAAAACGGAAGCTTTTTCCTAGTGCCGTAGTGATAAACCATCACAAATAGACTAACGCCAACCAGATGGAGAGTGAATCCCTTAGGGTTCAGGGCCGAGGCAACAACTAAATATGGCGTATTTAAAAAACGCGTCAAAACGTATCCAGTTGGAACATTGTCGGCGCCCGCATACGATGCCATCCAGAACGTCGCAGGGGTCATGATGCATCGACCGTCTGTGTCCTTGCATGCCATGCAACCGTTCTTAAGAAGATAATCTATCCAGTTTTCAAAAGCATCAAGAACTAAGTACGGCGCGCCATCTGCCGCAGCTGCTAATGTAAAACCGGTCGCCATATCTCTACTAAAAGCATTTAGTTCTTTTATGCCATTTTTTGCATTTTTTGCTCTTAATGGAGAGCGAAATGTTTGCCCATCTTCTGTTTGGGATCTAACGATCGCGTCGTCTATGTTGACGTTTGGTGCTTTTGCGCCCGATGCTTTAAGCAAAGCGGCCCAGAGCATACTGTCGCCATCGTCTTGATCACCCTTGCACGGCATTCCACCAGCGGTTTCTTTAATCATATTTGCACCTATTTAGGGTTCGTGTGCGTTTAAATTTTGTTGATCTTCTTCTACAAGACCGGCCGTGCATGTGAAGTTTTGATCTTCGCCGCCGATCATGCGCTCCATGATGATGTCCACATACTTAGCCTGAATATAGTCGATAGTTTTGGCATCAAGCCATTTGGGCTTCTTCTTGTGATCTTTTTCAAGAATATAGACCTTCGCGTTGTCCTGCGAATCGGACCACATACGTCCAACTTCGCCAACCATCTCATCAAAAGAGTATGGGCCGTGTATTGTCTTAGCTAGAAGACGGCCATCATCTCTTGCGCCCGTGGATACGGCCACTACATAGAGATGGTTGTATAGATCCCTTAAATCCATCGTTTCTATCTGGGGAACAAAACCTTCTGCAGTAGACATAGTGCCCTCTTTTTAAGAATCAAACCACACGATTATTCTATATTCGGTTTTATTTTTAAAACCCAAGAGCTCGTTTTCTGCTTTTTCCCAAGCTAAATTATCGCGGATATAGTTGATTACCGATCCATTTATAGTAAATATATTTGTGCCCTCGTATGCGAACGCATCTTTAGCAGGATGCTCTAAAAGATTCATTTTTATGTTTTCTTGACGCGAAAGATACGTGCTATATCTTTTTAAGGCTCTTTCTAGTTCTTTTGGCGAAAGATATGTCGGGCTATGAAAATCATATGCTGCATAGTACGCCTTTAGCAGGGGCGATAAATCCTTAGGTAAACCTCTTCCTTCTGCAACCGGACGACGTATATAGGTCGCACGAACTCCCGCAACTATGCCGAAAAAATAATAACTTCTACCAGAGAGACTAGGTATTTCACGCGGGAAGTCGTTTTGCTCTTTATCCAGTCTGTGACTAGGATCTAGATGCCAGTCTCCCTTGTTTATCCTGCGCTCTAAAAAGAAATGAGCATCGCAACCCATTTTATGCTCCAGACTTTTCTAATCTCAGACCTTCTTCCCTGGAGAGAGCGTGCATTTCAAACATGAAAAATTCATCTCTAACTTTGTCTAGATACAAAGCAAGATCTTGAATTGGGACTGAGTTCGCATCTATTCTGGCTTGGCAATACGCCTGTTCAAATCGAAGAGTGACCAGAAAACTTTTTACTATGGGTAAAGTTGCATCTTGTTCTAAGGCAAGATGCAACCAGTCTGCACCTATCTGATCAGCTAACCATCTAATTGCAGAATCTTGAGAGATCATTTTAGTCGTTCACAATTATCCAAGGAAGACTTTTGAGTTCTTGAGACTTAGTGTCTCTTTGGTTGCTTGGACCCGTACGTGTTTCAAAATTAAATATACCCTCTGGGGTTTCAATTTCGTCAACGATAGTGAGCCACTTTTTCTTAGTTTCAGAAACCAGGTCTTCTGCAGTCCAGAGAGTTTCGTTTCTGTAATGCGTTTGCAGCCACTCTTTAGAAGGAGCGCCCATCATTTCATCGTTTTCTTGTGCTGCGTGACGGTCTATCTTAAGTAGTTCGTGCCCAACCATAAGAGCTTGTTCTGCCGTTAAAGCTTCTCTAACCACGACGCGTGCTGGGTGAAAAAGGAGAAGCGACTTCTTCATAGCATACCGCTCATCACAGTGCGGCAGAAGTTGGAATGCCATGCTTGCAGCAAGCACGCCAACCGTGCAGACAACCTTAGCACCGCGCTCACGAGCGACATCCATGGCTTGGGTGATCTGAAAACCAACCATCACCATTCCGCCCGGGGAGTTGATCACGATATGGATCGGCGCTTTACTGGCGGCAGACGCTCTTTCTACGCCGTTAGCGACGGTAAGAGCAGCGCCATCAATTTGGCCAGTGATATAAAAAGTCCTATCCCCCTTGGGGACCTTGTGTGTTGTTCCTGCGTTCGCAGAACTTGCCGCGAATGCGACGAACAATGAAGCCAAAATTGAAGCGATCTTTTTCATGGTTTCTCCAAAGAGGTTTACTAACGCCTTCTGTATTTTATACCTTTCAACGTCGCTTCTAAGTCTACTCACCAATCCTACCTAACATTTTTTTCATTTGGGGAATATCCCGCTCGTAGATGTGCATAGAGTGCGCGGTGTGCGTGTAGGTGCCCTTTTGAAGATCTGGGTAAGTGGGTTTAAGTTCATCTACCATCCGGTCCATTAAGGATACGAACCATGTCAGGTCGTAAACCAACCCCTTCGACAAATCGTTGCTTCTCATAACTATTGAGAAATTCAGACGATCTTCCCTGATCAGCCAGTTGCCGTGAAGAGTGCATACTTGATCTTTGTTGCCCAACCAACGGTGCTCGGGTAGGGCAAATGCCATTACTGCCTGGCGGGTGTCTTTATCGGCAATGAGCAGTTGCTTAACCCATTCCCAGGGTGTTCGGTCTGTTAGCTTTGGGTGTATATGCGGGTTTACCCATCGCTCCATCTCAGGGTTGCCTTGACTTCTCTTGCCCCAGATCAAATACCCATATGCAGAATTAATCGTCCCGTCTGGATTTGCGATCTTTTCCCAGAACTTAGAAGCTTTGGCGAAATCGGCTACAGCGTTAGATGCGCTATCATATAACGCTACTTCTTTGGCTGTGTATTCTGCTATGACGCGGTTGCGCTCAGGATCTGCTGTAACGATGGGTTCTGCAACGGGCATCCGCACCCGGAAGGTGTAGTCGGTCTTTTCTAGAATACTTTGACCACGAGGTGAGCACCTGTAGTCCGGGTTATCCAGGACGTCTTGAATAGTGCCTAGGTACGCTTGATGGATATTGTTATAGGTTCTCATTAAGAACTCCCTTAATAAGGATCCTTGCATAACGATATGTTTGAAAAACAAACAGCAGCAAAAGCATGCTGTGCGAAAATACAGTTGAGCTACCTGTTCCTAAAAACAAAGATGAACCAAGCATAATAGCTAAGAACACAGACACTAATAGCATTATTGTGCTATAAATCTTCATGCTCGTTACCCTCGAGAAAGATCTATAAGATATGCCCCTTGAGCCAAAAAGCCCACAGAAACAGTAAGATAAACAAGCATATCAACAGGTTTGCATTGGATTTCTTGACTGAAGAAGATGCACACAGAGCCGCTCGCTATCGTAAAGACGGCGATAACAAACGATAACAAAGCAAACACCATGTATACGTATTTCATGCCTCTTCCTTCATGTCTCCTAAAGCTTTTTCTAGCTGAGTCATCCAGAATCCGTATCCTGCGCGCTTCTTGGTGATTTTCTTCATCAGCTGGCCGCCTCGATTCTGGAGGTGGCGGAATATAAAGGTCGATTCTTTTACAGAAAGACCCTCGGCAGTCCTATAATCAGGATTGTACTTTTGAAGACCGACAACTACCTCCATGAGGAGATATTGCCTGATATCGGAGACGGTTAGGCCAGTGTTGCCAAGCGATACGTTTTGCTTGCTCTTGGAAATAGATGCTTCATTCCAATTCTTAACAACTGATTTGCGGATATAGTGGTCGACCATGCCGTAGTATTTTTTAATATCTTCGTTTGTAACTTTTCTCATATCAATACTCCGTAAATAGATTAGATATTCTCTTGGACGCTAGAGTTTTCATAAACTCAACTGCCTTAACTACATCTTCCACTGGAAAGTTTGTATTCTTTTGAATTGCCTTACCTGTCCGCAAGATAGTTTCGGATAAGACTCTGTCCTCGATCAAGATGTCTAAGCGATTGTGAATTTTAGCAAGATCGTTCTTTATCTTCTTCATGCTCTTTTTTCTTGAACCCAAATCGCTTAAATGATCTGCAATTCTATTGCTGTGGCGCCTAATGGCATTAAGGAAGGTCGCCTCGGCGTCAACTCCGCTATGAAAGTTACCTTCTATACTGTTTGGTGTAAGAATCTGGAACTCATCGTCGCTAAAAGCTGGCGCAATCGATACGTACAGCTTATCTTCGGGGTACCATCCGCCGCGGACAGATAGTTCAAATTGCATCTGTGGCACTTTGAGGCTTGCTATTTCTTCAGCTAGAAGATCTACTAATCTCATTCTTTAATCCTCGTGAAGGAATATATGGGGGCGTTATTGTGCGTCATGATCTTAAAATGTACCAGGCTGGCCAGTTCTGCTCCCCAACCTGGACTGGCATTCAGCACTTTCACAAAAGAACGAGACATCTCACCTAGAACGATCGAAGATCTAACACGCCATTGATCTGATTCCAGCAATCTAGCGATCTCTGCGCTCAGAGCATAAAGCGCGCTTCCTGCGCGTCCGCGAGCGATGAACGGATCGAGAGAAAGCGCATCAACGATGGTCTTGATGCTGTCCTTATCTGCCGCAGACCTGTTCATTGAATCTCTTAGTTCTTGAATAAAGAAACTCTTTATAGAGGAAACCTCTTGCGCCTTAGGCGGGATAAAGACGTGAATTCTTCCTTCGCTGCGCATTGTTTCGCTGTGAGTGAAATTAACCTGACCTGAAATAGACAGCTTAGCATTGTTGAATAAATATCTTTGATGCGTGTCGTCTAGACAATTTAGACTTTCATATACATGTGGCACGAAGGACAAGATCTCTCTGATCGTCATTGTGTTTGTGCTGCCGGCAGACAGGCTAACTCTTGATGGTTTGGCGTAAGACCAGGTATTGAGGATAAATTTCTTGATTTCTTCAAGATCGACGAAGCAATCATCTCCAATTTTAGCGATTACATCCAACGTAGGCGATACAAAAGGCTCAACCATCTGGGAGATGGGGTCCATAGACTCATATTTTTCGTCTCTCAATAGAAGCGACATCTTCACTCCTTTACGTTGAAGCCGAGTTCTTTTGCTTTTTTAATAGACAACGAACCGCGGGCTTCGCCCGCTCGTCTGGTGCGCTCTACGCCGAAGCGCTCAAAGTTTACCCACTTGCCGTCGAGTTCAACTAGTTGGTAAACCACGCCTTGATCGTCCTGGAAGGCGTGGTTAGGCCCATGCTCTGCCACCAGGGCTTCAATAGCAGCTTTGTATTCTTCAAAGAATTGTTTAACTTCTTCTTTGCGGCGATCTAATAAAACAAGTTTTGCTTGATTTGGTGTAAGCATGATCCGTACTCCTATTATGGATACGGATCATTTGATTCGGATTATTTTTGCTTAAAGTCGTCGTTTTTTAGAACGAAAAGGCGTGGCTTGTTTTTGGCAGGCGAGGCGTTGATGTCCAGCTGACTAAGCGACTTGACATAAGAATATGACTCTAAAAATCGTTGGATTTTCTTGGCAGTCTTTCTTGAGCCCACGATCTCTCCAACGAAGTAAGAGAGAGTTACTAGGCATATTGCTATAACAAAAAGAGATATCGTCATGCTGAAGCTCATTTTAAGCACCTCACTCGTTGTTTTCGATCTTTAGAGCAATTAAAGCTGCAAGCTCTTCTTCTGTGATATTTGACTTCTTAAGTCTTTTCTTCCATTCTTTTAGCTTTTTAGGGTCAACATTGTGTCTACCCCGATTTAATTTTTCGGGAACAGCGCGCGTATTTTTAGAGTTATATCCTTCACCGTTCTTTTTTCGATCTGGTGAAAGTTTTTGTCCAGTTTTCTTTTCTGCGCGTTGGATCTTTGAGGCAAGCTCTTTGTTAGAAGAAGCTCTACCCTTCGATTTGGGTTTTGCAGTACCGTTGCCGTGCTTTTCGCGACGGATAGCCTGCTGAGCTTTGTTTTGCGCGCGTTCTGGGTGCCCAGGTGTCTGGCGGGCGCGATTTAATTTCGTTCGACACTCAGAGCACCTTGATCCCTTAGATCCACCTGACACAGAGTTGCCGCAGCGGACGCATTTTGATTTAATCAAATCTTCTACGAATGACCAAATTTTATCTACAACGCTCATGTTTTCCATCTTTCAAAGATTGCCTGTTTTCTTTAGACGACGAAGCATCATATCTTTGCGGATTCTTGACGCCTTCTCCATTAAGGTCTTACCTTCAAGAAGGTCCATCTCATGCTGGATACAAAAAGCAATTAAGCCGCTCGCACGAAGCGAGCATAGTGTACCGTCGACATCTTGATACTCAACCACGATAGAAGCATGTCTCCTAACGACGTCGGTCGTCTCAGGAAGCGAAAGGCATCCTTCTGGAGATAGCGCTGACCCTTCGCTTTCCAAGATCTTTGGATTGACCAAGGTCAATAGACGACCGTGATAAATATTCGGCGCATCACCTGGCGTGAACGGAACTTCCAATACAGCAACAGAGCGATCATCGCCGACTTGATTTGCAGCGATACCTATGGCAGATTCACTGCGCATTGTTTCTGTCATGTTTTTTACTAAATCTTGGAGAGATTGGTCAAACACTGACACTGCTACGGTTTTTTGGC
>Ga0255152_1000212_pt1 | contig 21059 bp, 16 predicted proteins | sample Atl_Yuk_RepC_8h_FD_183624 | JGI IMG/M metagenome (GOLD analysis project Ga0255152, IMG submission 183624) | Freshwater microbial communities from Altamaha River, Georgia, United States - Atl_Yuk_RepC_8h | ecosystem: Environmental > Aquatic > Freshwater > River | place: USA: Georgia | collected...
GTCATCTATTGTCTGAAGACTTCTCAGCGTCCGCCAGTGACCCGCACGTTTTATTGTCCTTGCGTCAGGACATATACGGATTGTCGGCCATGTTTTTACGGAGCGTCAAGAGTTTGCGTTTCGCATTGTGAGAAAGTTTGAGCCGTATTCAGATCCGTTACGGCTCATAAATGTTCCCGTAAGCGACATAAGGACTCATATATGTTCCAAAATCGCGAATTTCGTACACAATGGGAAACATTTTAGGCTGGCCAAGAATTCGTGTTTTAAAAAAAGATCGGCCAAGAATTCGTGTTTAAAATAGGGTCGGCCAAGAATTTGCGCTCCTCTGGATCCACCAGAAATGCGCGGAAATACTGTTGTTTTTATGCAAATCGATTCTAAGCCCCTTTAAAGCCCCTTAGAGACTCTTCTAGGTTTATTGGGGCTTAGGTACTAGCAAGCCCCCGAAATGATCTCCCAGGGGCTTCTATAGCGTCAAATCCATTCTTCTTCAGGATCATAAACCCCCAAATCCTCCAGGAGCTGCCATCCGTCGTGATAACAATCAATCAAGCCCGACGGGCTGCCAGTATTCCCCGACGGAAATTTGATCCAGGTTTTCCAGGGGATCTCTTCTCCCTTTGCTTGGCACGTTGCGAGGATCCCCGCGAGGTATGCCCAGTCCTTAGCTCGCATAGGGTCACAAGGTTGGCCCCAGGAATAACGAGCGGCGAAATAACTAACCATTTGAGGGTAGGCCTTATCCATTGCGAGGCGAACGGATTTATAACGACGGTCTATTAAATTCATTTTGTTTTCTCCTAGTACTGGACGGGATTGTCCACCAATGCCCCCAGGTTTTCCCTAGGGGCAATAATTGACAATCGGCAAGCATTAGGCCGCGAGAAGAGGAATAACCTTCGCGCCAGGATCCACTACGAAGCCCGTATAATCGCGCTTGGCCGCTCCCTTAGCGTATAGGGCGACAATAACGCCCTGAGGGTCTAAATGGCGAATGTCCGAGTCGTCCCCGTCTACGCATTCCATACCGAGGAAATGAGAGGGAATCTCGCTTTGTTTACGGAATACAGCAGCGAGGCGCATTCCCTTCTTAATCGCTTCTTGGACGTGTTTTTGATATCCAGGGGCGCCGCTATACGAAAACGTCAAATCGTAATTACTTGGGATGTCCTTACGATTGGAAATTTTCGTATAATCATAAAATTGGATTTCGGGGAATACTTCAAAAATTGTCACGAGGCGCTTTTTGCCATGCGCGAATTCATGCTCGAACTTAATATTTTCGAAGCGAATATCGCTCGTCCCATTAAGGCGAACTAGAGGGATCATTCCCTTTTTATCGGCCTTGCGAATGAGGCGCTCTATATCCTTTACGAGTAGGCGCATGAACTCATCTCGGCGAGTATGAAATAGGATCGTTTTGTTTATGCGGGATTGTTGGACGGAATTAAAAGCCCCACGTCCAGCGGAATAGAGACAAGCCCCTTCACAATTGGCAAGCTTTGCCATTGGGCAAGTATTAAAGCCCGAAATTGTAGAGGGAGCGAGGTATAAAACCCCAGTCATAAAACCGTACTTCTGCCCCTTTATGGTTTTTGCGTTGGTATCAACGGCGAGCAGTTTTTGAGGAAATTTTGAGGGATGGATCATTTTTGCTTCTCCTTAGTAGTGGTAGACAAAAAAGGTTTTAGTCTAGTACTTACCAATTGGCAAGAGTTATCTAATGGCAATTTTACATTGATAAGAGAACAACGAGCGCGAACCAAAAAGCGAGCGCCAGGGCGAGGCCTAAAAAGACTTCTCCCCACGTTGTCCCTTCGAACCCTAAAATTTTATCGATCAGTTTTAGCATTTCATTTCTCCTAGTTAATGGCGTCGTTGCCATGAGGAGATTCTAAGCGAGCAAGCAAGGTTTTTTGTCTCGCATTATGAAAAACAATCTAGGGACAAACCCTAGGAGCAGCAGCAAGCGAGCAGCAAGCAAACCAGGAGCAAACGAGAGGAGCAGCGAGCGGGATTCTTGCGGGGATCTTGAGGAGCAGCAGCGAAAAAAAAACACTGATAGACGCAGCCAGGAGCGCACACTTTCGCAGCCAATGGCGGAGACGCTCAATTTACCCCTAGAAACAAATAAATAATCGCTTGTGATCCCTTGAAAATCAACGAGTTACGCGAGCTTGTGACACTAGGCGGGACAGCTTGGGTAATTTTTGGGTTTTTCAAAAGGTCGACGGGGGAATCGCCACATTTTAAAAATCGAGGTGGTGCTTCAAATTTTTGTACCAAAACATTCTGAGGTCATCTTAAAGCTCTCTTTAATATGAACCTAAGGAGTTAAACCTATACCTATAACTACTTAAATAACCTATAGAGCTAAACCTATAGGTAATCTTATAGATAAACTTATAGTTCTCCCTCCACCCAATTCTAGGACTATAGAACTGAATGAAGGGATATTTCTGATTCAAATCAAGAGCTTGTCGCTATCTTGTCGCCCTATTTTTGGCGATCCAAGAGTTACCCTTAGGTTTCCCTCCAAGAGCATTCCGTATGAAGCCTTGAAGTTCCTTCTTGAGGGCTTCTGACTTGTATTGCGCTACTGCCTTGTCGTTATCCCTTGCCATGTGTTCTGACCAATAACCAACGGCCATCGCTAGGGCGTCCAGTCGGTCATCATGAATCAATGCACCACGATCCTTTGTAATCCGTGTCATCTGGTAGATGAGGGAGTACTTGGGATCTTGAGCCGTATCGAAGTCTTTACGGATCAAATCCTGAGCCGCAATGAGCCTGTGTTGAGACATCACTGGTTCTAGGGTGTCGATGATCCGCTGTTCCTTCTGGGTCGAATGTTTGACTTCTTCGATGAGGCATTTGTGGTGTCGAGCCATGACGGGTGTCAGAAGCTTGGTGTACATACCATCACCAAAGTTGGCTTCAACGATCACATGGTTGACTTGATGCTTCTTAGCGATCTTCGCAAGGGTCTCCAGGGTCTCATCCGAATAGCCACCCATAAGACCACCACAAGCAACCAGGAATTGATTTCCTGCGAGCATCTTGACGACGGCATAGCCAGTTTCGTCTGAGCCTCGTCCTGAGGGGTCTATGGCCATCACACAGCCTGTATAATCAGCCATGTCTTCCGAGTGCCACATAGGCCTATGGAACTTGTCTCCTGTAAGAGCCACGTTGGGTATGTCGTTGATGACAAGCTCAGGGGCTGCCGCCCAGGCAATCTTAAGGTGACCCATAGTTGGGTTGAGATTCATCACAACAAGATCCTGAACTTTCAGGGGGTACCTGTCGGCATCACTCAGAGAGGTGTCGAGCATGAACTGAAGGGCATATCCTGCCCTACCATAGGACGCTCTACGCTCCAGGAGGTCTTCCTCACCGAAGCGCTTAGGATCGGTTGGTTTTCCTTGGCTGTCTGGGTGGTTCTCCAGGGCCAGAGTGATCCAAGGTGCGAGCTTTCCTTGATAGGAAGGGACCTTGCTGATCTCTGGGTATTGAGCTGGCCAGATACGGGTTTCGTATCCACGCTCTCCAAGGGAGTTGTATAGGGACATCTCCAACTGAGGGGTGCCCAGATAGATGATCCTAGAGCTGTCTAGAGGCTTCAGGATAGAGTCGAATTCCTTGACCAGCTCCGAGAGCTTGTCTCGCATCATTTGGGTCGAGGAATTACCAGGTGTTTCGATATCGTCAGCGACGATGATGTCTGCACGGGAACCCGTAAGCTGACCAGTGATACCAATGGATTTAACCGAAGGAGAGTGGTCGGCAATTGCAGGGCCAACGTCGAAGGCGATTACAGAGTCTCTTTGGCCTTCCTTAGGTCGTAGGTGCTGAAGGATAGGAACTTCATTGATCAGTCGTTTTACGAAGGTGGAGAAAGCGTCAGCTCGCTCCTTTGAGGCAGAGACTACCAAGATCTTCTTCTGAGGGTCGTTTAAAAGAACCCAACAGACGAAGGCTGAGGTTAGAAAGGATTTCCCAACACCGCGAAACGCTTCAATGATAGCTCGTTTAGGGCCATTTTGAAGGTACGTACAAATGTCGTTTTGAACGGGTGTTAGGGGTGGAAGATTTAGGTGTTGCCATATGACATGGGAGAACACCCTAAAGTCCGTTAGGACGGGATGTGTATTAGCCATTTAAACGCGTTTAGAGACTCATAGAGACGCTTTCAGGGAAACCCTAGGGGTGAGCCTAAGGAATCCGAGAAAGCGCCTCTACGGGCTTTTTATTGAGTTTTACGAAGGGGTACGATGTTGTCGTCTTCAAAGACTGGGAGATCTGCCAGGGAATGTAGGGGTGACCCTTCGGCAGCTATCGCCTCAATCTTGTTGTCCTTCAGAAACTGACGGGCAACGTTGAGGATCGCGGCTGGGGGAGGAACGGGATTTCCGCCCTCATCCACGTACTCCTTGACGATGGCTTCTTTGAGAACCTTGGCCAGCTCTCCGTGGAGACTAGCCAGTTCTTTTTCATCAGCTTTGTTCATAGGAATATCTTTATAACTTTGTCGAGGCCCATAGCTTGCCCCAGGGTTGCAATAATTGCACCGAGAGCAATCCATTTGATTTGGGCAAGGGTTTTCTCAATGGAGACAAGAGACTTTTTGAGACTATCGGAAATATCCGACAGCTTTCTGAGATCATCAGCGTGATTGTCTACTCGTAGCTCCAATTTGATAACCCGATGTTCGAGCTGTTCCATTACATTACCTTTTAATCCCTTTAGTTAATCATGCAGCCTTGATCGGGATAAAACGCTTCCGAACTGGCTCCTTCCAGTTTTTCACTTCGCCACCACTAGCCACGAATTCAAAGTCGATAGCATCCATATGATTGATTCCGTCATAGCGGATGTTCTCGCCTTCAACTCGCGTGAGAACATTTCCAGTTAAGAAATGCATACACGCAGCCAGAATGGTGAGGTTGTATTCAAACGAATTTCTGCAAGCCTTTGTCCAGAACTCACCCTCAAGGAACAAGCAAGCACCACGACAGAGCTGAACCACAGGACACTTGGGACATTCCTCACGAGTAGTCCAATGGTGGGACGTGTGAAGGGCAATGTCTTCAAATGCCTCGATTGAGCCAATCTTGTGCTTGGTAGCCGAGCTGGTGTTCTGACAGGTTATTGCATAACCCATTGTATCCACGGCAATCGTGTTGGGATTATCCATCCCGCACTTTTGCCCCAGTGTATAAGCTGGCCGTTGGTCAGATAGCGAATGGAAGAAGTCATCCATCTTCTGTCGTATCGTTCCAATTCCTAGAGCCTCACGCGAAACCACCTCTTTGTACAAGGCATGATTCATAGCCTTATAATCATCGTCCGTGTCAGGGCACATAGCCATAGCTGACTTGTCGTACGGGAGGAGATATTCTTCAGAGGACATCATAACTTGAGCCAGAGGTACTTCGAGCTTGTCCGCAATGTACTTACGGATTGAGGCTATCGAATAATTATTTTTCGTCAGCACACAATTGAAGCCGATCCGACCAGAAGGATTGAGACGGGCGTGGAGCTTTTTGATCCACATCAGTTTCTCAGGTTCATTCAGGGGATCTGTACCGCGATTGTCTTCATAAGCATCTCCGTCATGGCTGATACCTACTCCGAAATCTAACTTGTCGAGGAAATCAATTTTCTCATCGTCGAGAACAGAACCGTTTGTAATGATATTAAAGCGAGCTTTTGGATAGGCCTCACGAATAGCTGGAGCCAACGTCTTCAACGTCTTCCAGTAAACGAAGGGTTCACCACCCCAAAACTCTACAGTCACTCCTTCGCCCTTGCCGTCTTCACCACCATCAAACCAGGTAGGAAGCTTCTCAAGAAACTTTTGAGCGTCTTCGATTGAGCCATAGACCTCGTGAGGCTGACTCGCTTGATTGCAATAAGCGCAGCTATAGTTGCACTTTAAGCCCATCTGAATTTTGAGCGTCCGAATGCTCTTACTTTTCTTCAGGGGAAAATCAGGGTGACCAATCATGGCTGGTTGCCAGCTCTTCGGATTGGTATCGTATTTGAGACCCACAGGGTCCAATGAAACGGGTGTACCGTCTTTATCAGTAAGAAGCGAACGTGAAGGGTCGTAGAGGTAAGTCACCTCTACGCCATTCGGGTCGCGACAAATAAGATTATATGTCGGCATGAAAACCTATCGGTAATGTTGTGTATAGATCGTATCGGTAGGCGCTTGATCCACTTTGATTTGTGGAGGATTTGGGTGCTCCACTTTGGCAAGCCTAGAGAACGCTTTACGATGTTCGTGAACAATCGTGTATTCACATGAGATCATGACCCTCATGCCATTGGCAAAGAATGTCTCGCTTTCATGCCACAGAGTCGCAGGGTGACAAACAAACATACCCTGTTCTGTGGGAACGCGTTTACTCTTTTGATCGAAGGGGTATTGAACAGTACCGCGTGGATCAATGACCACTAGTCGCCCATCTTCATTTGTTTTGAAGGGAGCTTTGGCACCGTCACCTACATCTACGTAGTAAACGGAAACGAAGTCACAAGCATGATGATAATGAGGTCGGATGCGCTGTCCATACTCATAAATATTCGCAAAGGCTCTAACATCTACGTCCCAATCATATGCTCTTGCGTCTCTAACACCTTGATACAAATATTGACGAAACTTCTGACTCATCAGAATTTCAAACTCCCGAATAACGGGATCATCTAAATCGAAGAGGTTGTAATAACCCCTCCGATCATAGAATGAACCAGAGCAGCTCGCTTTCCTTTCGGCTTCGATAGCTATCTCTTTGAGGCGTTTGTTAACTTCGTCACTCAGATTCTGCTTCTCTACAAGAATGGGGGTTGACCATAATTGTAGATTGCCTTCGGAGCTGTAGTTATTCATTTGACCTCGAAATATGCGTCGGCAAGACCCGTAACGAGTCGGAAGCCAACTTTAACTTTGAACTTTTCACCAGGCTCCAGACCCAAAGCTTGTACTTTGAATTGACCGTGGCCGTTGGTGATCTTAACACGGCGCTGTGGCAGATAGCCGCCACTCTCTTCCAAGAAGAGTTCGCAATTTGCATCCAAGACCTCATCAGTCTCCTCATTGACTACTTTGATGGCAACAGTTGCAACGCCATTAGGTGCAATAGTCTTCTCGTTCTCAACGCGAACCGAAGGAAGTACCAAAGGCTCCAGTAAGCACTGGTAGTCGAGGTCTTCCCACTCTTCTACGTTTGAGGCAAAGCCCAAAGTTGGGTGACTACGCACTGTGACAGAACACTTGGTGAAGTCATCGCCAGCAAATGGGCGAAATACGAGAACCGCGGGTGCAGCATCACGAGCCTCGGCAGCACGATATGTGTTTGCCTTACGGTTTACGTGCTCTTCGGTGATGGTAATCGGAGGCATTGGATACCCACGACGATCAACGAAAATACCATAAGTAATGCAGTCAGCAACTTCCCAGGAACCTAAGTTCACACGCTTGTCACCCTCAGCGATACGCTGATTGAACAAACGGCTTGTACCAAGGTGCACTACTTGGGTGTCCTTTAGGGAAGGATCTACTTTCTCACCATCGATTGCTACGCGGCCACGACGGTTCTCAGTCAAAGAGCTGGCATAGATTGCAGCGGTGTCAGGAGTTTGCTCCTTAGCGGTTGCATCGTGGGGAAGTACCTCTTCACGAGATACTTCACCAATCAAAATGTCCGTACCTACCTTTTTAACTAGGCGCTCATAGACCTCAACGGAGATCACATCGGGCTGTACATCAACACGATAAAACAAAGGATACTGGGAACGAGGCTGCTTAAAACGACGGGGTTTAATTTGAGCCATCACTTTCCTTTCTTCACGATAGCCTCAAGACCAAAGCCGTTAGCCTTGAACGTCTTGTCGCCATCCAAATCAAATGAGTATAAAGTTTCAGCACCTTCTTTAACGGCCTCAAGAGACTCAACGCGAACCATCTTGTTATCCAAGAGGATCACATCGCCCACTTGGAGCTGTTTAATTTCAGAAGGAGAAATACCAACTGTCTCGTCACCGAGTTCTGCACGACGCTTGGTCAACCAGCTTGTATAGCCTTCGAGGCTTACAGCGCCCCACTGAGCACCAGTCCAAACGAGGTGTTCACCAGTCATACGGACGGAGCCGTTGATCGTGTAAGTTGTTTCATCTGCACCCACAGGGCACTCGATCAAACCAACAACCTTGTTCTCTTCGCCAAATACGCTCTTAACAGTCTCACCCTCTTTAACGTCTTCAACACGTTTGAACGTGCCATCAGCCATTTCAACGAGAGTGCCTTTTGCTAGGGAGCAAGTACAGGCGCAGTTACAGTTACAGTTGCAGTTGCAGTTGGTAATGCAGTTAAAGGTACCGCAGTTACAGTTGCGATAGTTACGACGGTACTCAAGACCACCAATCTCGTCGGCAGCTTGATAATATCCATCATAGTTGAAGCTCACGCCAATAGGCTGAAGGGTATCAGAATAGCCACCAGCAAAGTCATAACCAGGGTTATAACGACCAATGCCTAAACCCCATTCCCACCAGTTACCATTGGGAGGATTCCATTGTGGATTACCATGACAGTTTCCGTTACCGAGATAACCGTTACAGTTATTTGCGCGGTCATCATAATACTGGGACGAGCGATTACACTCTCCAATATCCGTGCCGCTTGAAAGTTGAAAACCCGTATTACGGGCATCTTCACTAGTTCGACTGGAGCGAAGGGTGTCGGCCTTAAACTGACCAGACAGCTCGTTCGTTTGACTTAGCTTTACCTGAACGTCGTCAGCCAAACCAGCTAGAGGTACTTTTGTGATCGGCATTTAGCCACCCACCTTTCCATAAGCAGAATTATATGCACCCTGAGCCGCTTCATCAGCGGTTTGCTCAGGATGTTTTGCAATTGAGAACTCACCAAGAACAATACCTTCATTGGTCGTGACAATCATCTTGACCTGTTCGGCACTTTCTTCGGTGACTTCAACAACGTGTGTGTTGTGATGAATCATCTTTAGTCCTTACAAATAACGAACGACAATACGCGCACCATTGGGTGGCGCTTGATCAAAGTTCAATGTGGCTCCAGCATTCGTCAGCGTATAAGCGTTAAACATGTCCTGAAGAACAGTGTTTACGGTTACAACGATTGACTGAACGTTTTGAGCTGCGGTTGTTAATGCGAAAGCAGTCTGTGAGCCATTACCAGTAAATACAACTGGAACACTATTCGCAGCACCGCCAGCGGCAGCCGCAAAGGCTTGAGCTTCATTCCGATACTGAAGAGCGGAATTACGGTATGAAAGGGCAAACGCCTCACTCTCATCCGCAGCGGTCGCAGAGTCTTTAGCTTCTAACGCATAATGCTTTGCTGAATATTCGGACGTACCAGAGACGTTTGTGTTTCTTGGTTTGCTCGCCCACTCTTCAGCCTTCAGCTTATGCGAATTAGATTCAGAGTTGTTATCCGCAGCTACTAAAGCGTGGTGCTTTGAAGAATACTCGGATGATCCAGTGACAAATTGATTACGTGCTTTAGACGCCCATTCCAATGCCAAAGCAGCACCAGTTTGCGATTCCTTGTCTAGCCAGCGTACAGAGATAAGCGCCCCATTAGGAACGTTACCTGTAAACACGAGCTGATTACCAGCCACAACATTATAGGCATCAATAGGGGTTTGCGTAACACCAGCAACCTCAACCAAGATCGATCCAGCATAGGATACGCTACGGTTGATTGTGTAGGTTGTTCCACCATTTCCCGTGATGTTCTGTGTGGGGATTACCGTGTTCGTTGTAGTTGCATCGGCAGCGCCTTCAGCACGGAGGGCCGCAGCTTCAGCCGCAATTCGATCCGCATCGGCTAGGTTGGCCGAGTTCAATGCAGAGGCTGCACTTGCAGCCGCTTCGGCAGCTTTTGTGGTTGCCGTAGAAGCGTTAGCTTGAGCACTGTTTACAGCAGCGATATTATTCGCAACGGTCTCTACTTTAGCGATGTTATTAGCAACTACATCAATTTCTGAGACAGCTTCATTCAGATCATTGGCAACCGTTATAACTTTGTTAATCTCATCAGCAAGCGTCTCAACGTCCACTTTGTTCTGAGCAACTGTGACAACATCAGCGATTATGCTCGCCACTTGATTGACGCTGTTAATGTTAGATCCAGCAGCATTGACGTTAGCAATGTTTGTCGCAACGGTATTGACGTTAGCGATGTTGGCGGCTGCTGTATTGACGTTTCCGATGCTACCGCCAGTTGCATTGACGTTCGCTATTGAGTTCGCAACCGTATTTACTGGAGTAACGTTATTCGCGACAATGACGACTTTATCGTCAATAGCGGAGACGTCTCTTACCTCGTCATCAACATTGGCTACCTTGTTAACATTTGAAATGTTCGAGGAGACGTTTTGAACTTGAGCAAGGGATCCAGCTACTGCATTTACGCTCGCGATATTTGGGCCGACGTTATTAACATTGGCAATATTATCTGCGACGGTGGCAACCTTAGGATACTCATAACCTAAGAAACCTTTATTGACGGCATCTGAGTTTTCTACAGGATTTGCAACACCACGAATAATACGGTTCTGTCCATCCCAAATACCTAAAGTATTTTTGGTCATGGAATCCTGAACGCCGTCAGTAGATTCCTGGGCGGTGTACAGACTGAACCTTGCAAGCTCATCAAGATCTGACTCTAGGAGGACAGAGCCATCCGTAAAGTCAACTGGAGGGCTGTCTTTTGGAGTCTCCCGTCGAATGTCGATAATTGCACCAACGGCTGGAGCGGGAGTGATGGATACCGTACTAGAGTTTAGAAACGTGAAATTGGTTTGATTACCATTCACCCGAACCTTGATATGTGACGCATCTAGGTACGGAAATGAGAATGCATAATTGGTGGTGGAGCCGTTACCCGTGTATTGTACGTAACTATAAGGCACTTAAATTCTCCAAAAGAAAACCCCCAGAGTTACCTGGGGGCGATTGTTATTCCTGTTTATCCGTATTGGGATAATCAGAAGCAATTGAGTTTAATACGTTTGAAATTCCTACAACGTTATTGAACGGTAATAGGCGCATCCAATTACGCATGTCCTTCTCACTTACTTGAACCTCGTCAGAGGCACCAGCAAGGGTGAGCTTTCTGGGAATGGCTAAAGCCGTACTAATTGCAGAAAGCGTTGGGTTAGACCCAATGAAGTCAGTTACGTTGGATGTGGTACGAGCACCTGAGAAGATCGGTGTGGGTGCAATTGTTGAGTCAATCAGGACTGGTAATACTGAGACCTGAGCAATACGACCAAACGAATTTGCAATAATCTGCTTGTTAGACAAACGCTTCTCAGCAAAGTCAGCTCTCTCTTCTGCCGACATACCTGCCATTTGAGAGTGCGTACGTGCGAGATACGTAGCCATAGCAAAGATCGAACCGTGCATGACTGTTGACAGAGTTTGGAAGTCTCTATGGTTCATGGCGAACGCCATAGACTTATTCCAACCTTGCAACGAGAAGTTTAGGAATTGGAACATGGTTTGTCCCCATCCCTTACCCATGATCGGCACCATTGAGGCTAGATCATTCTCTTGGACAACCCGTCGAGACTCTCTACGCCAAGCCACAATAAACTTTGCGTAGCTATCAGGATCGGCTGCTTGCCACCTTTCGAAATCCACCTGACCAATCTTGGAGTTAGGCACATCCTTATGGAAGGTCTTGATATTCTCAAGGACCTTTGCGGCATCTGCTTCATCAAGACCCATCCAGGCTAGACGCTCAGGGCTAAACGCCAGTTTAGCTTTACCGTTAGCTGCTTCTACAAAATGGTTGATCATAGCAATTGCATGGATCCGCTTTTGCTGAACCATCACGCCCGTCATACCAGTCCACTTAAGGACCCCTGAAGCACCACGAGACATTGCATTATCTGCACGATCCAACCACTGGTTCAGCGGTGTGTCACCACGTTGCCTGACCCAATCATCCCTGTGGGAAAATTGAGTACGACGGAGTAGATCGGCACCAGCTCCACCTGTGAGATTTTCGAGCTGATCCAACATCTCATTCTTGACCTTGCCTGACTTAACGTCACGAACAAGACCACGAAGTTCAGGAATTGCTTTGAGGGTCGTCTTCCAACCCAATGAGCCAACGATCTGAGAAAGCTCTTGCACCTGGTTATAAACGGCTCCACCCATGAGGCGGGTTACGTTCAATGATCTCCACATTTCGAGGAGCTTGTTTCCAACTGTGAATTCCTCCACGGGACGGCTTAATACGCGATCTACCGTGAAATTGAGGTTCTCTCTAAGAGCCGTTAGGCGATCATTAGGGAGAGCCTTACCGAATTCTTGTTCAGTTGCATTCTTAATCAAACGATCAATATCGGCCATCTTGTAGACATCCAGCTTGTTAGCCAGGGCCACAGTTCCAGCCGTTCTTGCAAAATAGGCACCCAACACGTCAATCGTGCGGGTATCAATGAAGTCATTCAGCGTCATCCGATGGGTTGAGCCATCAGGTAACAGAATGGTTTCACTATAGGTCTCATCAATAGACGAGCGGCTCTTCAAATTCTTCGACAGAGGGTTCGTCTTGTCCTTCTTAGGAAACAGTTTTGCAAGAAGCTCAATCGCCTCTTCTTCGCTCATAGCGCCATTCTTGATAAAGGATTCCTTGAGGCTATCCCTATCGAATCCCCTGAGCATGTTCTCAAGGTTATCATTAGCGCGGTTGAGCTTTGAATCTTGTAGGTTGTTGAAATACCAACGACCAAACCTCTCGGCCACCTTAGCATCGACGTCAGGGTTTGCAGCTTTGAACGCATTCGAGAAGAACCGTTGAACGGTTTCTGATCCGAATTGAGCGGTCATAGAATTAAACTTAGACACGTCAGGGTGGCGAGGTAGGTAGTTCTCGTTGTATGGGAGAGGCTCTGAGAGAGATTTCGCGCCCGTCTCAGGATCAATCTCTTCGATCTGAGTTAGACCACGCTTCTCCGTGCCGTTGAACTTACCTGGGTTGTTGATGTGATCAGCAACCTCTCGGAGGATCTTACGGACCTCATTACCAGTCTTTATGACTGTTGGATGGTAATCACCATCAAAGCCGCGGACATAGTTATTGATCTGTAATTCCCACTCATCAAATGCATCAGCTCTCTTCCAACGGGTAGCCTTACCGCTCTCCATGAGTTCCATGAAGTAGTCGTTAAAGGCTGGCTTTGCTGTCTTATCTAGCTGGGTAGCCCATGATTCGGCGAGAATCCCCGCCACTTCAGCGGCGTGTTGTTCCACCACTGCATGGTTTTTGTAACCAGAGGTTGTACCAGCAAGCTTATGGAAAAGATCACGAGCCTGAGTAGGTACCCATTCACGAGCAAAGAAATTCTCTAGGCCTGGACCAATGGAGGTGAAGGCAACCTTCCCTGCATCATCGGATGGCATGTAATCCTTAAGATCAGGATCATCTGAGAGAAAGTCCGTATCTTTGGCACCATACTTTCCTTTGGTCTGAACTTGGAGCCTCTCTGCGATCAAACGATCAGAAGCATCAATCGACTTCAGGAACAAATTCATTTCATTATCGTCAAATCCCAAGACCTTCTTCATGGTCTGTACGAACTTGGCTAGAAGCGAAGAATCGCCATCGACCTTTATCTTGGAAAGGAATTCAACGAATGGTTTTGCGGAGGCACCACCATAGAGACCAGCGGTGAACTCATCGAGGTTCTTTAGGTAGTAGCTCTTAAATCCTTGCTTACTCGCTTCTGCGAGAGCTTGATTATATAGCTCATTCATCTCCCTGTAGAGAGCGCCATGAGCACTTTCAGGATTGTCCTTTCCGTATTTGAGCTTGTGCCATGTCAACGCATGGGCAACCTCATGGACCTTGGTTGTATCTTTTGCTTCTCTGGTGACCGTCACAATGTGAGGATCAGCAAAGTATCGCCCTGGAGCACCACCCATAGCTTTTGCCGACTTAGGCAAAATGAAGAAGGGCATATCATCCGCGATCTGCTCTAGGAGGCGAGCAGCGGGAGCAGCGACCGTTGGGTCAGCACTCTTTGCGAGCTTCTCTAGTTCAGCCTTAGTGGATAGAGCCGCATATGGCTTCCCACCCTTAGTGGTGGGGATAAAGCCCGTGTGCGTTGATTCACGCTGCATGAGCGGAATGGATTTGGCTTCCGTACGGATGGCGTCGATCTCAGCCTTCTCGACCTCTTTGGCCCGAACCACTGGATCGTAATAAGCCTTACCCTTCTCGGTGAGCTGGAGGCCAGCTTCTTTAAACTCTTTGATCTCGATACTCTGAGCGGTCTTCTGACCAAACTTTGAGAGAGCCTGAGCTTCCTCAATGAACTCGGTAGATGCTCGGCCAATCTTAGATGCAGGGTTTGCTAATGCACCAATTGGAAGACCAAAGGCCAATCCTGAAGCGGCAGCCCATACGATATCTGAATTCGTAGCTAGGGGCCGATACTTCGCGAGGGCAGCTTCGGCAGCGGCGTTAGATCCAGCGAATACTAGTCCAGTGGCCACAGCATTTTTGAGACGGCTTGCCTTGCTAATGATGGATGCCGTGCCCAATCCAGGTACGAACCCAACCAAAGTGGGTAGGTCTACAAGAGCACCCGTGAAGGTACCAACACCTCCAACAAGACCCATCTGTGCCAGCTCTTGCTGTTTGCGAGTAGCTTCCTCGACCTTGGCACGACGTCTAAAGACATCTTCCTGAGATACCCCAGAGAGAATATAGCCGTGATGATCTGGGTTGATCCCAGTGGTGGCCTGTTGGACCAGCTCTCGCGTATATGTGAAATTGGGGTCAACCTTTTCCATGTTGCGGTTGACCAGAAAATTATAGGTGTAGTTCTGAGTTTCAAAACCACTAGCGATAGCGGTAGGTAGGTTTGCAATCTGATTGATTACACCACCATACTTCGCTTGTCGTTTAGCCTCTTCGAACGCCAACTCACTAGCCCCAGCACTATAAGTAGGAGCAATGGGAGCTGTTGTTTGGTTCTGGAGTGGAGGGAGGGGTTGGGCCTCTGGAGGCCTAAGATTCCCCTTAAAGTAAGAGGTAACCCACTCCATCGATTTTTTAGGTTGGCTATAGGGGCTACTAGGCAGCGATGCCCAAGTACCCCCAAGCTTGTTGATAGCAGCTTCAAAGTTTCCAGATTGCACATCGGAAAGAGCGCCATTACGACGGATCAATTCGAGTGCAATCTTATCTTGGCTTGCTGGGGAGAAATCGGTAATGCCGAGCTTGGGTGCAACATCATCATACGTGGTTTTTGTAATCTGATATTTTCCAGCGGCAGTACTAGGACCTTCCTTGGTCCGTAGTCCTACGATGCCTGGGTGCTTGTCATAACTGGTGAAAGATCCACCACCTACAATCGTATTGTATCCTGCACCCTCGGCTGCACCAAGAAAGTCCAAAAACTTTCCTACATTACTAAGTTCGGTCATTCCTTATCCTTATGCCCCTCAGGGCCGATTAAACTTATCTAAAACGTCCAATGATTTTCCTGCGCGGCGAGCACCGCCCTTAACTTTGTCAATTGTGTCCCCTGGACTGAATCCGAGGATGTCAGCGGGGTTGGCATAGTCAGCAGCGGGATTCTTACTTCCTTGCTTTGCGCGAAGGTTGTTCTGGCTGGTTGTGGTTAGCCAGGTGAGACGGGTTTCAATTGCACCCTGTACCCACTTCTCTACCTCATCACGGGTTACCTCAACGGAACCCCCTGATGGATCAGGAATAGGCATTGCACGGTTGGCAACTACATATGATGCTTGACCACCCTTGGTTGGAAGTAACGTGAGATCACTGACACTGGGTTTAATGCCCATTGCGTTTAGGCGAGGGATCAGAACTTCTTTCTGATAACGCTCAAACCATTCGATCTCATTCTCACCTTGAGGAACTCTAGGGAGATCGGACTTCATATATAGGGTGTTGTTAACTTGAACGACGCTCTTCGACATCCATTCGGTTGCCATTTTGACAGCCGCTTTACCATCGGGAGCAATTCGAGCTTGTAGATAGGCCTCAGCCAATTCTGCAATATTGCCTTCAATGGGAATGATGTTCTTACTTGCATCTCCGAACTCACCTCTAAAGAGGTCACCCCAGAAACGCCCTGTAAGAAAGCCAGGACTCTTAATCTCTTCGATTGCTGTTCCGACATCCTTCTTGATTGCGCCCCAGGTTTTGGGTTCGTATTGACGACGGTTGATCTGATTGACCACCCCTGCCGCCATTGTGAGATCAGGAATACCAGCCTCACGAAGAGCCTGAACCTTGTTAAGAATCTTATAGTTATCTTCGCCGACAAGATCCTTTGCATACTGCTCGGATACCTGACGGGCGATAGCAAATTGCTCTAAAGCCTCAATCGTTGGTTTTAATAGTTTGCCTGAAGGTTTTCCTGAGGTGTCGATATTGATCTCACCGAGGTTGTACACAGCCGTAGAAAAGTTCTTCTTCCAAGCCTGGTTGATAATTCCATTGTTCTTATACAGCCGAACTTGTGACTCGAAGTCCATCTCAGGGTTGGCAGCAATACGACGAGCAATCGCGGCCTCAACGAAGTCAGTTCCCTTGATAACCTTTGTTCCACCACCAAAAGTGGGGACAGTCTTATCAGGCATAGAGGCACCATTTTGTTGCGCCACCAATTCATCAGCCTGAGCATTTGCTTCATTGGTAATAATCGTAACTTCGGCCTCAACAGCTCGACGTGCATTCTCAGTTTGAACTCTATTCCACTCCCGTTCTGCTACGTTGCGGAGCTGTACGCTGCGCTGTGAGGTTAGGAAAGCCTCAACGGTTGGACCGTTGTTTGGCAATTGAGTTTTTAGAAATTCATCAACGAGATCCTTATGGCCAGCATCAGCTAACTTTAGCAGAACACCGTCCAGAGCTTTACGAGATGCATCATCACTCAAAGTGCGAGCAGTGCGATGCATGCTGTAATGCTGGATAACTTTAGCTACACGTTCACTGTTCGGCTTCCCATCAAAGGATGGACTAGTCACTTCAGCAGTAACGTTTGCCAATCCTTCCGATGCAACGGCAAGACCTTCGGTCTCCAGGCGTTTCGTATAGACTACGTTTTGTTGGTTAGCAGCTCTCTCACGGAGAACACCAAAGTTCTTATCGAATCCCGCTACCTCATATGCGTCCTTACCAGATAAAAACTCATTGCGGCGTTGGATGATAAAGTCGTCAAGCTGCTTCTGCGTCTTGAACTCATCCATTGCGATCTTGGATTCAACTTCACGAAAGATAGCTTTCGCGGCGTTATCGCCTGATACATGGCGTACCGTTGCAGCCCACAAGGGGGATTTCCACATCGGGATCTCACCACTATCAATCTTTTTGCGTAGCTCATCAGGGGTAATGCTTTGAGCAAATCGACGAGCGTCTTCCTGTTCAGCGTCTAAAGCCTTCTCGCGGATCTTATCGATCGTAGGGCCAGCGGCACCGAGAGCCGATGCGAGCTGATATGCTTGACTTTCATTAGGATCAAACCGTGGAGTAACGGCTTGAGCCTTCGGCATTCCAACGGTTTGCAAAGCCTCTTGACGTACTCCTGATTCAACTTGAGTCCTAGGCATATGGAGCACCTCTCTTGTCCTTAATGTTATTCATGCGGTTGCCGTAGGAGATTCCTGCATCAGCAATCTTCAATCCTGCACCAATGTAATCAGGGCTTTGAGGAGTCTTGAGCGAGTTAATCGCACTGGCTGTACCAGCCCATGCATTCATCCGATCAGCTTCAATGGCTCTATCGCGATTGAGATAATTCGTCTCAGCTATTGTATTGGCATTACCAGCTCGACCGCCCAGCTCTGCTAAGAGGGCATCTACCGACACTCCTGAAACACCCGCCTCACCAGAAGCGACAGTGGCCTTCGCCATATCTCTTCGAGCTTGCGTATTGTTTTCGATTTGCTTCTGAGAGAGCGCCTGAGCTTCTTGTGTCTTCTGTAAATTTGAGTTGGCGATGTTAGCGTTGTACGCTGTCATTTGACTGTCATAGGCTCGCTGATTAGCAGCGGCTTGTGCATTGGCGGCTTCGTTCTGTGAGTAGAGAGAGGCGGCTGTGGACGCCGCAGTCACCGCTAATGAAGCGGCTGCTAGGGTTGCTGGCTCACACATAATTTTTCACCTTATAAAATTGGATAAATATTTCTCCGTCTGGTCCCATAGGAACGGGCTTTCCAAATTCAAAACCCAACCACTTCAACCAAGCGATATGAACAATATTCTTTGACCATACAAAATTTGTAAGTGTGGAGTAATGCTCATGCATTGCTTCCACGTAATCTCTGCATTCCTTTAGGAACGGCTTTTTGATCTTCTTAATGTCGTCTGTCCCAAGCATCCAAGGAACCCCAATGGATCCCTTGGTGCCTGAAACTCCGAACATGGCTATAGGCTTCGTACGATACTCAATCACATAGGGAGTATCACTAACCTCGAAGCCAATCTTGAAGGCGTCTTCAGGAGACTTCCTGGACATATGCCAGATCTCCTTACGATCACACTCTCGAATGTTTGATGCTAAAACAAGTACATCTAAAAGTTTTGCTTCTCTGACGAAAGGCTTACATGCCTCTACTTCGTTTGACATACAATCCTTCCCAATCTGCACTTAAAAATGAGCATGGCAACGGAGCATCCGAATTCAGCTCGATTGTTACACCCGTGTTTTGAGCGAGAACTGGGAACTTCGTATTGCCTGTATCCAATTGGATCTGACCCAAGGTTGAAGAAACTGCACCAAGGGTTTTGCCAGAATAAATGTATTCATAGGTATCGCGACCCTCAGGGGTTACGAGTGCCTTGAAATAACCTGTTTCAGCGAAATTGATTTGCATTGTGCGAACTTGAAGACGGCCCTGAGTATCCGACTTGACGGTGTTACCAGCGGCTTGCTTGATGGTAATCGGGCTGAACTGGTATCTAAATGTATAGCGACGACCCACAATCAGATTGCAGTCCGTATAGTTACCTTTCAGTGCGGCACCGTTTGCTACAGCCGTCAGGGACAAACGAGTACCAGCCTTCTTAGGTTGACCTGTTGCAATAACAGCTTCCCACGTACCAGCCGTGATCGGCCCTGGTAACGAGGTAAGAGGGATGATCGTGTTTGTTCCATCGAAAGTCAGGTTAGTTTTAGATACCAACACCTTACGATCCAAATGGACGTTGTAAGGTTCTTGTGTACCAATATCACCCAATGCGGTTGAGAGCTTCTCAAGATATAGTCCGTCAGATCTCTGAATAATCAGCACCATGTCGGATAGAATGAAATCAACATTCAAGATCGTATCGCCTGATCCTAAGATCCAGCGGGACCAAGAACTCTGAAGCTTCTCGTTGTTGTTGAAATAAAACTTGTACACCCACATGGAGGCACGGTCGTTCTTCGAGAGCACCACAAGAATGTCCTCAGTTAAGCAAGGAGCCAACTTGTAGGCATTCTTTGGAATGTACTGAGGTACGTGACCAGTGACCTCTTGAGAGTCGTTAATGCCTGATACCTCATCAACTGGGAAGTATTCGCGAACGCCAGTGTATTCGCCCTTTGTGAGGGTGAAGTAGACGTTCTTACCAATACCAGCGGGTTCAACCTTCGCATCACTTTCAAACTCAGTAGCCTGTTTGATGGCGATTGTTTTAGGTGTGAGAAGATCACCAGCTTCAACCACGAACTGGGACTGAGCCGAGAACAGTAGGAGCTGACGATTGAACGGTATAGCGTGTTGAAGGGTAGATACTTTGGTATGGCTAACGGTCACATCGATAGGATCTGAATCAAGCAATTCGGTTACCGTTGTGCGGTAGAAATTGAAGAACTCAGAAGCCTCCGAGAAGATAACGGACTCGTCAGCCAAGAAGCCGAGGCGGTTCCTGTAGAAGAAGATATCGGAGATCTTCTTTCCTACGAAGGAAGGGTCAGGGTTCGAATTGAGAGTACCAACCGTCCTGTTGTTCCAGGTAAGGGGCGCGAATGTAAACGTGCCGTTTGCATTTCTCACGAGTGAGTGGGGCATCGTTGTATTATTAACGCCGAGGCGAGTACCAGGCTCAATCGTTTCCTTCCATGCGCCAGATCCAGTTTGATCAAAGCGTACCCAGAAGTTATCGAAACCTGTTTGCTTGTCACCAATGACCTCAAGAGCAAAGTTATGGACTCCAGCATTAGCTGGAAGATCCTGAAACTTTTGAGCTTGATCCTTCAGGGCAAGCATAGCTCCATTATTGAAGCCATCCTCGCAGCGGATCGTGAAGTCACTTGAATTATTTTGAATATGGATCACTGACCCATATCTTGTGAATGAAAATCCTCCACCCCAACCAACCAAGCCGTTGAACAAATTGGCGGCGATATTGTCGGTCGAGATAGCTGGAGCGTCTCCCGCAGAACCACCATTAGGGGTGGTATAGGATGCAACGGTGGCTCCATTGATAATGATTGAATAGGTCTTTCCGTAGTTACCAGCCCTCACATTGACCAGTGCTTCATAAGGCCGATCAGTTGCAAAGGTGGTTCCTACACCTACCGCTGTGTTCTTGTTTACGATGAACGTGTAATCAGCAACGGTCACAGCTCGGAATGAGTTAGAGGGATCAGCGGAAGAAAGGTAACTCTTCCCATTTGGGAAGTTGACCGTCTTCTCATTTCCTACCAAATCAAAGACCTTAAGATCACCATTGGTAACGAGTACCACATATCTCTCGAACTCATCGCGATTGATGGTGTGGATATAGGCGTTCTCAAAGTTACCTGAAAGGATCTTTTTAAGATGTTTAGTCGGTGGCCGTTTCCTCAGACCCTGTGACGTAGTGCTCAGACCATTCTCTTGGAGTTCAGCCTGTGAAGCCAATCGAAGGGTAAAGGGTTGCTGAGAGACACCATTCGCCAAGTTTGGGATGGACTGGGAAGTCAGCATAATTTACTCACGAATAAGAGATCTGAAAACAGTGGGGTTGCTTCTCAGAATGTTGTAATCAC